>Ga0315287_10000007_pt1 | contig 224342 bp, 179 predicted proteins | sample YL17G11_0_MG_FD_205037 | JGI IMG/M metagenome (GOLD analysis project Ga0315287, IMG submission 205037) | Sediment microbial communities from Yellowstone Lake, YNP, Wyoming, USA - YL17G11_0 | ecosystem: Environmental > Aquatic > Freshwater > Lake > Sediment | place: USA: Wyoming | collected... | reverse complement strand
GAGGTCCGAACCGGAGGTCGCCAGGCTCACGCCGGCGCCCTCGGCCCCGGACTGGTTGCTGATCTCGGCCAGGGTCGGCGCGCGGTTGGTGTCGGTGATGGTCCACTCGAAGCTCCGGCTGGCCGAGACGGCGTGGTTGTCGGTCACGGTCACGGTGACGTGGTAGTGCCCGCCGACCTGGTCCTCGAAGGCCTGGTACCCGATGGTCCCCGAGATGAGGCCCGTCGAGGAGTTGATCGACAAGTCCGCCGGTTGGCCCGAGATGGAGTAAGCGAGAGTGGCAGTGTCTTCGGGATCGAGGTCCGAACCGGAGGTCGCCAGGCTCACGCCGGCGCCCTCGGCCCCGGACTGGTTGCTGATCTCGGCCAGGGTCGGCGCGCGGTTGGTGTCGGTGATGGTCCACTCGAAGCTCCGGCTGGCCGAGGCGGCGTGGTTGTCGGTCACGGTCACGGTGACGTGGTAGTGCCCGCCGACCTGGTCCTCGTAGGCCTCGTAGCCCACAGTGCCCGAGATGGCCCCGGTCGAGGCGTCGATGACTATCGTCGCCGGCTGGCCGGAGATGCCGTAGGTCCACGAGTCCTCGGGGTCAGGGTCGGAGCCCGAGGCGGTCAGACCGGAGAAGGCAGTCCCCTCGGCGGTCGGCCCCTGGTCGCCGATGACGGCCAGGAGCGGAGAGCGGTTGGTATCGTAGATCGTCCAGGTGAAGCTCTGGCTGGCCGTAGCGGCGTGGTTGTCCATCACGGTCACGGTGATGGTGTAGTAGCCGGCGCCGGGCTGGTCCTCGTAGGCCTGGTAGCCCACGGCGCCCGAGATGACCCCGGTCGAGGCGTCGATGACTATCGCCGACGGCTGGCCCGAGATGCTGTAGGTCAGGGCGTCCTCGAGGTCAGGGTCGGTGCCCGAGGTGGACAGACCGGAGAAGGCGGTCCCCTCGAGGATGAGGAACGTGTCGCCGATCTCGGCCAGGCTCGGCGCGCGGTTGGTGTCGGTGACGGTCCAGTCGAAGCTCCGGCTGGCCGAGGCGGCGTGATTGTCGGTCACGGTTACGGTGACGGTGTAGTGTCCGTCGCCGGGCTGGTCCTCGTAGGCCTGGTAGCCCACGGTGCCCGAGACGGCCCCGGTCGAGGCGTCGATGACTATCGTCGCCGGCTGGCCGGAGATGCCGTAGGTCCAGGAGTCCTCGGGGTCAGGGTCGGAGCCCGAGGCCGTCAGACCGGAGAAGACGGTCCCCTCGGCGGTCGGCCCCTGGTTGCTGATGACGGCCAGGAGCGGAGAGCGGTTGGTGTCGGTGATGGTCCAGTCGAAGGTCCGGCTGGCCGTGGCGGCGTGGTTGTCGGTCACGGTCACGGTGACGGTGTAGTGTCCGTGGACGGGCTGGTTCTCGAAGGCCTCGTAGCCCACGGTGCCCGAGATGGCTCCGGTCGAGGCGTCGATGACTATCCCCGCCGGCTGGCCGGAGATGACGTAGGTCCGGGTGTCTTCGGGGTCGGGGTCGGTGCCCGAGGCCGTCAGACCGGAGAAGGCGGCCCCCTCGGCGGTCGGCCCCTGGTTCCCTATTGCGGCCAGGCTCGGAGAGCGGTTGGTGTTGGTGATGGTGAGGGTGAAGGTCTCGGTGATGGGATCGGTGCCGTCCGTGCAGCGCACGGTCACGGTGTAGACCCCGCCCGCGATCTCCGCCGCATCCCACGGCACGGTGCCCGTCACGGTCCCGGAGGCGTCGATCGACAGCCAGCCCGGCGCAACGTCGAAGCTGTAGGCCAGCGTGTCCTCGCTGTCGGAGTCGGTGGCCCCGCAACCGAGGCTGACCCCGGCGTTCTCGGCGTAGCCGTAGTTGGCCGCTTCACGGTTGACGGTGAACACCGGCGCCCGGTTGGTATCGGTGAGGGTGAGGGTGAAGGTCTCGGTGATGGGATCGGTGCCGTCCGTGCAGCGCACGGTCACGGTGTAGAGCCCGCCCGAGGTCTCGGCGGCATCCCACGGCACGAGGCCCGTCACGGTCCCGGAGGCGTTGATCGACAGCCAGGCCGGACCCGCAGTCAAGCTGTAGGCCAGCGTGTCCTCGCTGTCCCACTCCTCGGCCGCACAAGCGAGGCTGACCGCGGCGTTCTCGGCGTAGCCGTAGTTGAGACCGTTGCGGGCGACGGTGAACACCGGCGGCCGGTTGGTATCGGTGATGGTGAGGGTGAAGGTCTCGGTGATGGGATCGGTGCCGTCCGTGCAGCGCACGGTCACGGTGTAGACCCCGCCCGCGATCTCCGCCGCATCAAACGGCACGAGGGCCGTGATGAGTCCGTCCTCGTTAATCGAGCCTCCGCCGGGCGCCAGCCAGGGGGGACCCGCGTCCACGCTGTAGGTCAGCGTGTCCTCGCCGTCCAGGTCGGTGGCCGCGCAAGAGATGCTGATCACGGCGTTCTCGGCGTAGCCGTAGTTGAGACCGTTGCGGGCGACGGTGAACACCGGGACCCGGTTGGTGTCGGTGACGGTCCAGGTGAAGGTCCGGCTGGCCGTGTGGCCCGGGCTGGTCGGGGTGTTGTCCTGGACGGTGACGGTGACCGTGTAGATCCCCGCCGACGCGTAGGAGAGAGTACCGGAAACGAGCCCCGAGGCCGGGTCTATCGAAAGGCCACCGGGGAGGTTCGTCGCGCTGTAGGCGAGCGTGTCCCCATCGACGTCGGCGCCGATGGCCGCGGCCACCACGAACTCGCCCTCGCTGTCCGTGCGGTCCCCTGGATCGGTCAGCGTCGGGGTGGTGTCGGTGTTGTTGACGGTCCAGGTGAAGGTCCGGCTGGCCGTGTGGCCCGGGCTGGTCGGGGTGTTGTCCTGGACGGTGACGGTGACCGTGTAGATCCCCGCCGACGCGTAGGAGAGAGTACCGGAAACGAGCCCCGAGGCCGGGTCTATCGAAAGGCCACCGGGGAGGTTCGTCGCGCTGTAGGCGAGCGTGTCCCCGTCGACGTCGGCGCCGATGAGTTGGAGGCTTATGACGTCGCCCTCGCTGTCGGTGCGGTTCCCTGGATCGGTCAGCGTCGGGGTGGTGTCGCTGTTGGTGACGGTGATATTGAGGGTCGTGTCGACGGAGAGCCCGCCGTCGGAGACGTGGATGACCGCGGTGTAGACCGGGCCGCCGCTGTCTTCGAAGGCCTCGTAGTCGACCGTGCCGGTGAAGACGCCGGTGGACCCGAGCCCGATGCCGACGGGTAGCGTCCCGCTCTGCAGGCTGTAGGTCAGCGGGGTGTCGCCGTCAGGGTCGGTCGCGGCAACGGCCGTCAGCCCGGCCCCCTCGGCCACCGTCTGGGCGGTGTTCGTCCCGGCCCCGGTGTAGATCGGGGCCCGGTTGGTGTCGGTGACGGTGATATTGAGGGTCGTGTCGACGGAGAGCCCGCCGTCGGAGACGTGGATGACCGCGGTGTAGACCGGGCCGCCGCTGTCTTCGAAGGCCTCGTAGTCGACCGTGCCGGTGAAGACGCCGGTGGACCCGAGCCCGATGCCGACGGGTAGCGTCCCGCTCTGCAGGCTGTAGGTCAGCGGGGTGTCGCCGTCAGGGTCGGTCGCGGCAACGGCCGTCAGCCCGGCCCCCTCGGCCACGGTCTGGGCCGTGTTGGTCAAAGCGCCGGTGAAGGTCGGGGCCCGGTTGGTGTCGGTGACGGTGATATTGAGCACGGTGTCGGCGAAGAGCGCGCCGGGGTCGGAGACCCGGATCGTCACGGTGTAGCTCGGGGTGGTCTCGAAGGCGCCGTAGTCCACGGTGCCGGTGAAGACGCCGGTGGACCCGAGCCCGATGCCGACGGGTAGCGTCCCGCTCTGCAGGCTGTAGGTCAGCGGGGTGTCGCCGTCAGGGTCGGTCGCGGCAACGGCCGTCAGCCCGGCCCCCTCGGCCACGGTCTGGGCCGTGTTGGTCAAAGCGCCGGTGAAGGTCGGGGCCCGGTTGGTGTCGGTGACGGTGATATTGAGCACGATGTCGGCGAAGAGCGCGCCGGGGTCGGAGACCCGGATCGTCACGGTGTAGCTCGGGGTGGTCTCGAAGGCGCCGTAGCCCACGGTGCCGGTGAAGACGCCGGTATTGTTGTCCGGGAAGGTGATCCCGGCCGGCAGCGTCCCGCTCTGGAGATGATAGGTCAGCGGGGTGTCCCCGTCAGGGTCGGTGGCGGCCACGGCCGTCAGCCCGGCCCCCTCCGCCACGGTCTGGGCGGTGTTCGTCCCGGCCACGGTATAGATCGGGACCCGGTTGGTGTTGGTCACGGTGATGACCAGGGTGGTGTCGGCGTAGAGCGTGTGGTGGTCAGACGCACGGATAATCACCGTGTAGCTGGAGCTGGTCTCGAAGGCGCCGTAGCCCACGGTGCCGGTGAAGGCGCCGGTGGTGTTGTCCGGGAAGGTGATCCCGGCCGGCAACGTCCCGCTCTGCCGATGATATGTGACCGTGTCGGAGTTCGGGTCGCTCGCGGCAACGGCCGCCACAGCCGCCCCCTCGGCCACGGTCTGGGCGGTGTTGGTCCCGGCCACGGTGTAGATCGGGGCCAGGTTGGTGGGTGTGGCCGAGACGGCGGCGGAGAGATTTGACTCATCACCGTTAGAATCGTACGACGAGATCTTGTAGTAGTAAGAGATGTGACTCAGGCCGGTGTCGGTGTACGTGAGGGTGCCTATGGCGATCGTGGCGTGCGCGGTGTAACTCGACCCGTCGGTGCACCGATAGATGCGGTAGCCGGCACCGGTGTGGCCGCCGAAGGTCACCGCAGTCCAGGTGAGCCTTAGGTCGGCTCCTGTCTGCGTGACTGCCAGGCCGGTCGGCGTGGTGGGCCTGTTAGCCCATGCCTTCCCTCCGGGCCAGAACAGGCTCACCGCTACGATCAGGGCGAGGACAAGGCAGGCGCTGCTCTTCGAAAAGCGAGACATTCCACGAAACATGATGTCTGCCCCCTTACTCTACTTCGCCGACCAAGCGGCGGTCTGCGCCCCCTTGGGGTGATGTCCCATCCATGGCGCAGCTAACCTGCGGGAGGAAGCCAAACAAGGACCGTATCCCGAGTGCCAGGGGGGAGGGGGAACTGCAGCGGAAGAAGCAGGCAGGGAACCGCCGGGCCGTGACTTCCTCCCAAGGGGGGAGGGTGAACCAGCAGCGCCTTGCCCGCCAGGAACGATACCTTCCGTTGGTTGTCCGCCTCGTCCTCTCGCACGACCAGGTATGAGTAATCAAATATAGGGTCTGGGCCGTAATTCCTGCAAGCCTGGACCAATATTGCCCGGCATTGCCCTTCCCGAGAGGCCGAAGCCCGCCGGCCCTGCCTGCGGCGGGGAGTCAGGGCAGAAGGTTTACTCCCGCCCATGGAGTATCCAGTCTCCCTTGGCTCCAGCGCGGTCGCCGGCTTTTTCGGCCGGAGCGACGCCCGGCGGGAACCCGGGGCTGGGGCCGAGCGTCAAAAACGGGGTAAGACGTTAAGAGATGATGAACTGTGCCTCTACTTGAGCTTCGCGAGGTCGGCCGCCAGTACCGCATCGGCCAGATCCGCATCGACGCCCTCAAGGACATCAGCCTCGACGTGGAGCAGGGCGAATTCGTGTCCATCATGGGCCCGTCCGGGTGCGGTAAGTCCACGCTCCTCAACGTCATCGGTTGCCTGGACCTGCCCACCGCCGGCTCCTACCGCCTGGCCGGCCAGGACGTCAGCGAACTCACCGACAACCGGCTCTCCGAACTCCGCAACCAGTTCGTCGGGTTCATCTTTCAGAGCTTCCATCTCCTCTCCCACCTCGACGCCCTGGCCAACGTGGAACTGCCTCTCGTGTACCGCGGCCTCGAAGGCGTCGAGCGGCGCCGGCGCGCCACGGCCGCCCTGGAGGCCGTCCGGCTCTCCGACCGCCGCCACCACTACCCGGCCCAGCTTTCCGGAGGGGAACAACAGCGCGTGGCCATCGCCCGGGCCTTGGTGGGCGAGCCGGCGGTCATCCTGGCCGACGAGCCGACCGGAGCCCTGGATTCCCGGTCCGGCCAGGCCGTGCTCGATATCTTCCAGGAACTGAACCGCGAACGGGCTCTGACCATCGTTCAGGTCAGCCATGACGAGAACATCGCTCGTCGGGCCCACCGGATTATCCGGCTGCTCGACGGTGAAATCGAACGGCAAGAGGTTCTGGACGCTCAGGAGGCGGGACAGGCGTGAACCAACGGGTGCTCGTCCTCATCATTATCTTCGCCGTCGTCTTCGGCGGCGGCCTCTACGCCTACAGGCACCTGGTCCCCGGTTCGGAGGAGACTTCCGGTCCGCTCTACGCGACGGAAGCGGTCATCCGGGGCGACATCTCCGTCGGCGTCGACGCGACCGGTCCGCTGGACCCGGCCGAGGGTGGCGGCATCCAGGCGCCCGGCGGGTACGGCCCGACCGGCCCCATACCCGGCCCGAGCAGCTACGTGATCGAGGAGGTCCTGGTCAAGGAGAGTGACCCGGTCATACCCGGTCAGGTCCTGGTCCGCCTCAGCGCCCTGGAACTCCAGGAGCAGATCAAGTCGGCGCGGGAGAAGTACGAAGCGGACCTTCTCTCCCTGACCAAGATGCTCGGAGTGAGCCCCGACCAGCTCGGGACGGTGCAGCCGGGACGCGGTATCACCCTGCGAGCCCCTATCTCCGGCCGCGTCACCGGGCTGAGCATCCGGGAGGGCCAGGAACTCAAGCAGGGTCAGATCGTGGCCCGGGTCGTCGACGACTCGCGCTTTGTCCTGCTGGCCAAGCTCGTTCCCCTCGAACTCAATGATGTCGCCATCGGCAAGCACGTCCTGCTCAAGCTCGCGCTATTCGACGGGTTCTCGGACGCCGTGGTGACCCAGATCAACCCTGACCCCGTTCCGGAGGACAGTTCGACTCTCCTGGACATCACCGGTCTGAGCGAAGACGTCCAGGGCTACCAGTTCGTCTACTACGTGACCCTGGAGGGCGCCAACGGCGGCCTCATCCGCCCCGGCATGCTCGCCCAGGCGGGCGTCACCTACACGATACCCGGTTCCACCAGCGGCGGCGTGACCGTGCCCGCCCGGGAGGGCATCCAGTTCTTCCGGTACTACGCCAAGGTCGAAAGCTACGCGAGCGAGGAGCAGGTCCTCAGCGGCGTCGACGCCATCGCGACCAAGGTCTACGTCCACGACATGCAGAAGGTCAAGGCCGGCGACGCCCTGGTCGCGCTCACCGGCGAGGACGCCCAGCAGAGGCTGTCCCTGATGCTCGAGAAGGTCCGCAAGGAAGAAACGGCCCTCAGGCAACTCACCTCGCAAGTCGACAGTCTGGACATCAAGGCGACGATGGAGGGCATCGTGGCCAACATCACCGCCAAACCAGGCCAGGTCGTGCAGGCCGGCGAGTGGTTCGGGAACGTGTTCAACACCTCGAACATGCGGATGTGGGTCCAGGTCGACGACATAGACGTCCTCTCGGTCCAGCAGGGCGCGCCGGTCGAAGTGACCGTGGACGCCGTGCCCGGAAAGATCTTTGTCGGCACCGTGGAGTACGTCGGCATGATGGGCAAGGACGAGAGCGGCGTCACCCAGTTCCAGGTGACCATCAAGGTCGAGGGCGGCCCGGAACTCCGGCCGGGCATGCAGGCCAACGCGCACATCGACGCCGGCAGCGCGACCGCGGTGCTCCTGGTGCCCCTGGAGGCCATCTTCGAGGAAGACGGCCAGGCCAAAGTCGAGGTCCTGCTCCCCAATGGCATCACCAAGGTCGTCCCGGTGGAACTCGGGCTGATGAACGATAGATTCGCCGAGGTCAAGAGCGGTCTGGCCGAGGGTGACCTCGTCATCACCGGAAGCACGGCCGACCTCCTGCCCAGCCAGACCATCAAGTCGGACAGCCTGCTCCCCGGTGGCTCGGGTAGTGGTGGCCCGAAATGAGCCTGGGCCGGCCTCCCCGGCTTCGCCTCCGGCCCCTGGGCCCCCTGGCCCGTAGGGGGTTCGCCTGGCTGGCCGTCCAGGCCCAACGCCTGGTCGCCCAGGGCCGGCGCTTGGTCAAGTGGCTGGGCGAGGGTAAGCCCATCGTCCTGCCCGACTGGAAAGGGCCGGCCGCCCGACTCGCCGGGCCGGTCTTGCGCCTCCCGGGGCGCGGGCTACGCCCGCTCCTCGCCCCGGTGGCCCGAGGTCTCGCGCCCCTGACGACCCGCCTCCGGGCGGTCTTCCAGCCCATCGTCGAGCGGGCCCGGGCGACCTCGCGACGCTTGGCCACGCCCCTTCGCCCGCAGTTGGTCCGCTTCTCCTTCAGCGCCCAGATGGCCTGGCACGGCGTGGTGGCCAACCCCCTCCGTTCCGGCCTCTCCGTCCTCGGAGTGGCCATCGGGGTCGCGGCCGTGGTCAGCTTGATGGGCGTGGGCGAGGGGGCCCGCCAGGCGGTCATGCGCCAGTTCCAGAGTCTTGGCGCCAACGTCATCGTCATCCGCGCCGAGGACGAGACGGTGAAGTTCCACCCCGAGGAAGCCGAAGAACTCGTTCTCGCTGTGAGCCGGCTCTCGATGGCGACGCCCGTGGTCGAGACCACCGCACCCATCAAGTGGCGGCGGACCCGCGGCGTCGGCGACCTCCTGGGCGTGAACGAGCAGTTCCCGGAGATACGGGACCACCCGCTCGTCTCGGGTCACTTCTTCGCCCCGTTCCATGTCAAACAGCGTTCGCCGGTGGCCGTCCTCGGCTACAACGTGGCTGTCTCCCTCATGGGTGGGCGGAGCCCGGTGGGCCAGACCTTCGCCATGGCCGGCCACACCTTCCGCATCATCGGGGTCCTCGCCCCCAAGGGCGAGGGCGCCGGCGACGGCATCGACAACAAGATCCTCATCCCCTACACGACCGCCCTGCAGATAGCGGAGACGCGAACCGTCACCGAGATATGGTGCAAGGCCAACTCGGCCGGTGAGGCCGACCTCGCGGTGGTCCAACTCGGCCGCATTTATGGGCGCCGCCTGGGGCTGGACCAGTCGGCCCCGACCCTTCAGCCGCCGGGTCAGGGCGGTTCCAGCGACGGCCGGGGCAGTGTGCCGCCGGTGCCGGGTGGCGAGCCGGGCGGTGAACCCGGCGGTTCAGTCCTGTCCGGCGGCAAGGACCTCGTCACCATCACCAACCTGAACCGGCTGGTGAAGGAGGCCGACAAGGCCAACCGCGTCATGACCCTCCTCCTGGGCGGCATCGCGGCCGTCTCGCTGCTCGTCGGCGGGCTGGGCATCATGAACATCATGCTCGTGGCCGTGACCGAGCGGACGAGCGAGATAGGGGTCAGACGAGCCCTCGGCGCCAAACAGGGCGACCTCGTCACCCAGTTCCTGATGGAGGCCTTCTACCTCAGCGGGGTCGGGGCGGTCGCCGGGGTGGCGGCCGGAATCTGGGGGGCCGGTCTGTTCGAGCGCTGGGGTCTCCAGACGGCCATCAGCCCGCAGGCCGTTCTGGTCGCCGCCTTCGTGGCCATCGGCACGGGTCTCCTCTTCGGGGTCTACCCGGCCTACGCCGCCTCGTCCGTGCCGCCGGTGGAGGCCCTGAGAAGGTAGGCCCTCAGAGCCCGGCCGCTTCCTCGATGACCTTGGCCTTGGCGTAGGTGCGGTGGACCTTCGTGACCTCGACGCGCACCGTCTCCCCGACGAGCTTGGCGCCGCCCTCCACGTCGAGGACGTAGCCCTCGACCCTGGCGATGCCGTCCCACAGGTTGGAGACGTGCGGCTCCTCGACTCTCACCTCAAGGATCTGACCCTGCCTCACCGGAAGGGCTTTCGCCTCGACTTCCTCGCGGGTGCCCATGGCCCGCACGGCTAGACTCTCAAGGTGGCACTGGTCCGAGCCCCGGACGTAGATGGCTTTCCCGGTCTCGTTCTCCAGGGCCCGGAGGTTGACGCCGCCGGCCCCGATGAGCAGAGCGGCCACGGCCGGATGGACCTCGGCCAGGATGGCCTCTTCCGGGCTGCGCCGGAGGAGGGCCTTGATCTCGCGCCTCAGCTTGGACGAGACGCTTTCCTCGGACAGGACCCGCCCCTTGCCCTCGCAATACGGACACGGCTTCTGAAGGACGTCATCCAGTGACTGCTTGGCCTTCTTCCGGGTTATCTCGACCAGCCCGAGTTGGGTGATGCCCAGGACGTAGGTGCGGGTGCGGTCGCGGCGGAGGTGCTCCTCCAGGGTTTTCAGGATCTTCTGCCGGTGAGACTCGCTTTCCATGTCGATGAAGTCGGCGATGATGATGCCCCCGATGTCGCGCAGGCGCAACTGCCGGGCGATCTCCCGGGCGGCCTCGAGGTTGGTCTTGAAGACCGTGTCGGCCAGGTCGGTGCTGCCGACGTACTTCCCGGTGTTGACGTCGATGGAGGTCAGGGCTTCGGTCCGGTCGATGACCAGGTAGCCCCCGCTCTTCAGCCAGACCCTCCGCCGCAGGGCCTTCTCGATCTCCGGCTCCAGGGTGTAGAGGTCGAAGATGGTCCGGTCGCTGGAGAAGAACAGCTCGACTCGCTTCTTCAGGGACGGGGCGATGTCGTCCAGGAGCTCCAGGACCTTCTCATACTCCTGTTTGGAGTCGATGACGAAGCGGTCGACCTCGTCGGTGAAGGAGTCGCGGATGATGCGATAGATGAGGCCCATGTCCTTGTGGAGAAGCTGCGGGACCGGGCCGGAGCGGTTCTTCTCCTGAATCTTGCGCCAAACGCGGGCGAGGAAGTCCGTGTCCTGGGACAGTTCGTTCTCCGTCTTGGTCTCGGCCACGGTGCGCACGATGATGCCCATGTTCTGCGGGCGGATGCGTTCGGCCGTCTTGCGGAGGCGGTCGCGCTCGCGGTCGTTGTCGATGCGCCGCGAGACCCCGACGTAGTCGACGGTGGGCATGAGCACGAGGTACCGCCCTGGTAGGGTGCAGTGCGTCGTCACCCGGGCCCCCTTGGTCCCGATGGCCTCCTTGACCACCTGGACCATGACCTCCTGGCCGGGCTTGAGGAGGTCCTCGATGGTGAGCCGCCCGTTCTTCTCCCGGTGCTCGACCCGGACCTGACCGCTCTCTTCCTCATCGGCGTTCTTGGCGGGCAGGGCGTCGGCGACGTAGAGGAAGGCGTTGCGCTCTAGTCCGATGTTGACGAAAGCCGCTTGCATTCCCGGCAGGACGTTCTCGACCTTACCCTTGTAGATGCTCCCCACGGTTCTCTGACCCGTGGGTCGTTCGTAGTAGACTTCGACCAGCTGGCCATCCTCGAGGATGGCCACCCGGGTCTCCCCGGGCTCCACGTTGACCAGAATCTCTTTTGGCACGGTCTTCACTCCCACAATAGGGGCCAATGGCCCGAACTCGTAAAGCTCGAAATTTGTTGGCTCTCATCAGGTGCGCGCGGCGCTCTCGCGCCGCAGGCCCAGTCTGGCGACCATCATACCCTCGGGCCGCGTCACCGAGACACCATCCCCCGCGAGTTCCGCGACGAGCAGGCCGGCCACCTCGTCCGGCCGACCGGCGCCCTTGTCCCCGAGCGCCAACTCCATCAGGACCACGACCCGGCCGTCAGGCGAGAGTTCCTTGACCTCCAACCGCCTGATGAGCGGGCGCGCGTCCACGATCTTGACCTGGACGCCGCGGTCTCCGCCGCCCCGTCCCGCCGGCCCGCCCCGTTCCGCCGGCCCGCCCCGTCCCACCGGCCCGCCCCGTTCCCGCGTGACCTCAAGCTTCGGCCGAGACAGGAGCCGCGTCGCGGCGGCCCTCCACTCTTCGAGGTCGCGCCCTGACGCCGGAAGGTGCGCGACGTAGGACCCGGTATCGAACTCCGACATGAGCGACGGGCCATGAGGACTTATGTACCTCGCGTCGCGCGCCTGGATACCCTCGGGCAAGGCCCGGTTCAGGCGGGCGACGACCTCCTCCGGCGTCACCCGCGAGGAGAGTTCGACATCGACGTACTCCGCCATTCCCGACAGGCCTACGGGTAGGGGCCAGCCGTAGGCGATCCGCGGCGCGGGGCTGAAACCTTCGCTGTAGGACAGCGGCAACCCGACCCGACGGGCCGTCCGTTCAAACAGCCGGATAAAGTCAAGGTGCGAGATGAACCTCGGGCGCCCCATCTTAGTGTAGCAGACCCTGAGCCGCCAGCGTGTCGCCGGAACGTTTCCCGCGGTCACGGAAGGTCCCTCCCCTCCGCTGAAGCCAGGCGGTTCGTAGTCCCGGTCCGCTCGCAGACCCCGCACTGGCCGCAGGCGGCCCGGCGGCAGTCAGGGGTCGGCTCCGCAACGACCGCCCGGGCTCGCTCCTGGAGCAGGAACTGGCGATCAAGCCCGCACGAGATGTGCTCCCAGGGGAAGACCTCGTCCTCCGGACGCTGGCGGTTGGCGTAGAACGTCGGGTCCAGTCCGGTCGCTTCGAAGGCCCGGTCCCAAATCTCGGCGCGAAAGTGTTCGGTCCAGCCGTCAAACCGCGCTCCCAGACGCCAAGCCTCCAGGATGACCCGGTGAACCCGGCGGTCGCCCCGCGCGAGCACGGCCTCGAGCCGGCTCATCCCGGGACCATGCCAGTCCAGCTTCGTGCCGGAACGGCGGTGCTTTTTGCCCTGGCCTCCCTGACCGTGTCCACCCCCGCCGGAGACGGACTGCCGAACCAGCCCCACCCGACGGTCGGCTTCCTCCACCGTGACCTGCGGCTCCCACTGGAACGGCGTGTGGGCCTTCGGGATGAAGGTGGCCAGGCTCAGGGTCAGGGCCAGGGGCCGTCGCGCCACCAGGTTGCCCTGGCCCCTGTTCTCGTAAACCCGGTAGACCTCGGCCGCCTCCTCGGCGATGCCCAGCAAATCCTCGTCGGTCTCCGTCGGCAGCCCGAGCATGTAGTACAACTTCAGGCGGTCCCAGCCGGACCGGAAAGCCGAGCCGGCCGCCGCCAAAAGGTCCTCCCGGGTGACCCCCTTGTTGATGACCGCCCTCAGGCGAGGCGTGGCCGCCTCGGGCGCGAAGGTGAGCCCGGTCTTGCGGACCTCCTGTATCTTAGACGCAAGTTCCACGGCGAATGTGTCGGTTCTTAGCGACGGGAGCGAAACGGCCACGCCCTGCGGTCCGTGCTGGGCGACGAGCTCGCCCAGGACTTCGGTGACCGGCCCCCAGTCACAGGTGGACAGGGACGCCAGCGACAGTTCGTCGTACCCCGTGTTCCCGAGGATGTCGCGAGCCGCGGCGAGGACGTCTTCGCGGGAACGCTCGCGGATGGGCCGGTAGATCATCCCCGCCTGGCAGAAACGGCAGCCCCGGGAGCACCCCCGCATGACCTCCACCACGGCCCGGTCGTGGACGGTCTCGATCAGCGGGACGATGGGAGCCACCGGCGACGGATGACGGCCAAGATCGGCCACGACGCGCTTCATGACCGGGAAGGCGGCCTCGGGCCGGTTGGGGCGGACGGCCGCCACCGCGCCGTCGTCCCCGTAGGTCACATCGTAGAACGCGGGCACGTAGACCCCGGGCACGCGGGCCAGGGCCGCCAGGAGCCCGTCGCGCGACTCGCGCGGCCCGCCCGCCCGGCCGCCCCGGCCGGTGCCGGCGGCGTACGCCTCGGCGAGGTCGAGGATGGCCTCCTCGGCCTCGCCGAGGAGGAAGAGATCGAAGAAGGGCGCCAGGGGCTCCGGGTTGAAGGCGCACGGCCCACCCCCGATGACCAGGGGGGCGCCCTCCCGGCGGTCGGCGGCCAGGAGCGGGAGGCCCGCCAGGTCAAGAAGATTCACGACGTTGGTGTAGGTCAGTTCGTACTGTAGGCTGAAGCCCAGGAAATCGAAGTCCCGCACCGGCCTGCCCGATTCCAGGGCGAAGAGCGGGAGACCCAGGCGCCGCATCTCGGCCTCCAGGTCGGGCCAGGGGGCGAAGACCCGCTCGCACAGGGCGTCCTCGCGGGCGTTCAGGACGTGGTAAAGCAGGCGGAGCCCGAGGTTGGACATGCCCAGCTCGTAGACGTCCGGGTAGGCGAGAGCAAACTTGACCATCCCTTCCCGGTGCTCCTTGTGGATGGCGTTCGGCTCGCCGTCGAGGTAGCGCGCGGGACGGGACACCCGAAGAAGAACGTCCTCAGGCACGGGACTGAAAGGGCGAGAAATCCTCTGCGGGATGGGCCACCGCCTCCGGGTCGGGGTGAGGGTGCGCGCTAGGCGCCTAGTGCATTATAACCCGGCCAGGCCCTTCATCGTGAGGGGGTCGGCGGGTTGCCCGGAGATGATGATCTCGAAATGGCAATGGGGGGCCGTGGCGTTCCCGGTCTTGCCGACCGTGCCGATGGGATCGCCCTGCTTCACCGGGTCCCCGGTCTTGGCGGTGATCTCCTTCGCGTGGGCGTAGAGGGTGATGACGCCCTGGCCGTGGTCGATCTGAATGACCTTCCCGTAGGTGGCCGACTCCTCGACGCTGAGGACTATCCCGTCCAGAGCGGCCACGATGGGCGTTCCCTCGGCCGCCATGATGTCGATACCCGTGTGGAAGGAGACCTCGCCGGTCACGGGGTCGGGGCGATACCCGTACGTGGAGGCGATGGTGCCGGTGACGGGGAGGAGGAACGAGGCGTCGGCCGGCGAGGGCTGGTTCGGGTCGCGACCGGTCAGGCGGTCCCAGAGTTCGGGGAAGATGCTCCAGCCTGCGACGAGCTTCTCTTTCAAGTTCGCCGACGTGACGTATTGCGTCGCTCCCCGGAAGTCGAAGTCGGTCGTCAGGTAGTAGTGGACGGAGTTCTGGAGACCGGCGAGCGCCGGCAGAGGCGCCCGGAGCATCCCGAAGACCGCGAGGAACAGGGCGAGAGCCACGAGCGCCTGGCGCACGAGCCAGGACGATTCCCAAACCGCCGCGGCCACGCGGACAATGAGGCGGCCTTGGCGCGACCGCCGCGTCCGGAGGCGCGGGCCGGCCGAAGTGGCGTAGCTTGGAGTGAGCCGCGGCCTACGGCTCGCGTTGGGCGCGCCCGGCATGTAGTCCACTGCCTTTCCGCCGAGACTTGTCTATCGCGGAAGTTATATGCGCCAAGCCACCCCGAATATGAGGACGGGCCGCGCTGACGCGGGCGATCCGGCCAGAAACAGACCGATGGCGGACAAACGCTGCGGAGGTCGGAATGGTGTCGTCAAAACCCCAGCTAGAATAGTGAATTCGCCCGGTTTGCCAGCCTTGAAAAAATCGTTGACACATCACCCCGACGCGACTATATTAGGAGCAATTAAACGGACTCCGTCATAGCAGCCGTTAGGGGGGACGCAACGGAGTAGCCGACAACTTCAGAACCAAGGACCAGCAGCGGCCGCTGGGGTCAACGGCACGAGTAGATGACCCCAATCCCTTGTGGAAAGAAGGGTATTTGAAGCCCAATGGCCTTGACTGTAGGTCTAGCCTACAACCTCAAGACCCACTTACCGTGGGGACGAGGCAACGTAGAGGATGAGGCTGCTGATTTCGATGACCCGCAAACCATCCGGGAGATTGCGGAGGCCCTCGAAGCCGGTGGGCACCGCGTGGTTCACCTCCCCTACGACGCGGGTCTTTTTGCTGCCCTGGAACGGTCCCGTCCCGATGTCGTCTTCAACCTCGCTGAAGGTTGGGGCGACCGCAACCGGGAGTCGATTGTGCCGGCCATGCTCGAGTACCTGGGCATCCCCTACACGGGTTCCGACCCGCTGACCCTGGGGTGCGCCCTGGACAAGCACTGGTCAAAGCTGCTCGTGACGCAGGCCGGCCTCCCCACCGCACGTTCTTTCAAGGTCAGCCCGGGAGCCGCCATTCCGGCGGACCTCGGAGGCGTCCGTTTCCCCATGTTCGTCAAGCCGAACGCCGAGGGCTCCTCGAAGGGCATCCGGTTCTCCTCCAAGGTGACGAGTCTTTCCGAACTCGAAGCCATGGTGGAGTGGGTCCACCAGACCTACGACCAACCGGCCCTGGTTGAGGAATACCTACCCGGCCGAGAGTTCTCGATCGGGTTACTCGGTAACGGCCACCGCCTTCGATCACTGCCAATAGTGGCGGTTCGCCCGGGGAAGGACGTCCCAGAGGTCGCGCTCGGCGCCGACCCGGCGAATGAGTTCATCTATTCCTACGAGGTCAAACACCTCAACCTGGAGACCGCCGAGTGCCCGGCCGCCGTCCCCGACGCTCTCACGCAGCGCATCGAGGACCTGGCCATGGCCGTCTGGCAGGTCTTCGAGTGCCGCGACGTGGCTCGCGTCGATTTCAAGTTGGATATCGACGGCGAGCCGTCCTTTCTCGAGATCAACCCCTTGCCTAGCCTGTCCCGCGAGTGGAGTTTCCTGGCCCTGGAGGGACGGGCCGTAGGTCTGGACTACTCTGCCCTCATCCTCTCCATCCTGGATGAGTGTCTCATCCGGTGTGGTTTGGCTGACGACACCGCAGCCGGGAGGTGGGCCAAATGGCGTGCCGAGTCACAGAACTCTCCGCGAGTCGCTGGCAGTGGCAACTAGCTAACCGCGTCCAGACCGCGGCGGAGTTGTCTCGATACGTCCGGCTCACGGAGAAGGAGAAAACCGACATAGAAGCGGCGGGGGTCCGTTTTCGCTGGGCGGTGACCCCGTACTTCGCTTCGCTCATGGACCCGGAGGACCCGGACTGCCCGCTCCGGCGGCAGGTCATCCCGTCGGCGGCCGAACTCAGCCCGGCCCAGGCCGGCTTGGGCGACCCCCTGGCCGAGGACAGCCACAGCCCGGTGCACGGGCTGATTCACAAGTACCCGGACCGGGTCATCATCATGGTCACGATGCAGTGCGCCATGTTCTGCCGGCACTGCACGCGGCGGCGTCAGGTCGGCCAGGTCGACCGGGCCATGACCGCAAAGCAACTCGCGGCCTGCGTGGATTACCTTCGGCAGCACGAGGAAATCCGCGACGTCCTGGTGACCGGGGGCGATCCCCTGGTCGGCGGGGACGCCTGGCTGGAGCATATCCTCCGCGAACTGCGGGCCATCCCGCACGTCGAGGTGCTCCGCATCGGGACGCGGGTGCCGGTGACCATGCCGCAGCGCATCACCCGGGAACTGTGCGAGATGTTGGAGCGGTACCACCCGCTCTGGATGAACATTCACTTCAACCATCCGAAGGAGATCACGCCCGAGGTGGCCGAGGCCTGCGACCGGCTCTCGCGGGCCGGCATCCCCCTCGGCAGCCAGACCGTGTTGCTGCGCGGAGTCAACGATGACCTGGAGACCCTGAAGAAGCTCTACCACGGGCTGGCCCTGATACGCGTGCGTCCCTACTACCTCTACCAGTGCGACACGGTCCAGGGCACGAGCCACTTCTGGACCCCGGTCGAGCGCGGGCTCGAACTCATCCAGAATCTGCGCGGCTTCACCAGCGGTTTCTGCGTGCCGACGTTCGTCGTCGACTCGCCCCTGGGGAAGGTCCAGGTGGCCCCGCGGAACTTCCTGGCCCGCGAGGGCGATGAAATCGTGTTGCGCGGGTACACCGGGGAGACTTGCCGGATGCACAACCCGGCGTCGGTCGAGGGCATCGCCGACGGCCGGCTGGGCGCCATCGCGGCCCAGACGGCCTTGGCCGAAGTGGCGGCGGGGCGAGGGAACCACTAGACTCCGCGAGGATGAGACGGCTACGGAAAGAGGCAGGCCCACTCGGCCTGCCTCTTTCCTTTGGCGGGCGGGAGCGGGCCGCCACGGTCGGCCGCGAGGTCGGAACAGGGAAAACCGTCCGAGGGAGCCAATAGACTCCTCCAGAAGCGTTCCCGTGGGGAGGAACAGGCCATGACTCAGACTTCCGACCGGCAAGGCAAGCCCTGGCTCTGCATCGTCAACCCGGCTTCCGCCAACAGGACCACCGGCAAGGTCTGGCCGTCGATCTCAGAACAACTCAAGGCCGCTGGACTGGACCACGAGGCCCGCGTCACGGCCGGACCCGGCGACGCCACCGGTCTCACGCGGGAGGGCCTGAAGGCCGGCTTTCGGACCATCGTGGCCGTCGGTGGCGACGGGACGGCGAACGAGGTCGTCAACGGGTTCTTCGAGGGCGAGAAGTGGCTCGGCGACGGGGCCCGGCTCGGGCTCATCAGCCGGGGCACCGGACGGGACCTCATCAAGACCCTCGGGCTGCCCAAGGATGAGGGCGAAGCCATCGAGCGCCTCAAGGCCGGGCGGACAAGACGTCTCGACCTCGGCCGCGTCCGCTTCACGGACCACGCCGGCCAGCCGGCGATGCGCCACTTCATCAACATCGGCGACATCGGCCTCGGCGGGGACACGGTCGCCCGCGTCAACCGGACGACCAAAGCCCTCGGGGGGAAGATCTCGTTCCTCTGGGGCACCCTGGCCACGGTGGCGGGCTACCGCAACAAGGACGTGGAACTGGTCATCGATGACGGCGAGCCCATCCGGGGCCGCATGTGCATGGTCGTCGTGGCCAGCGGCCAGTATTTCGGCGGCGGTATGCGCATCGCCCCCGACGCTCAGCCGGACGACGGTCTCTTCGACGTGGCCGTCCTCGGCAACCTGGGCAAGCTCGAACTGATCATGAACATCCCCAAGGTCTATAAGGGCACCCACGTGACCCATCCGAAGATCAAGTTCTACCACGGCAAGGAGGTCGTCATCCGCTCGACGCCACCGGCCATGCTCGACCTCGACGGTGAGCAGCCCGGGCGCACGGAGGCCAGGTTCAGCCTTCTGCCCGGGCTACTAGACGTGTTCGTGTAGGGAGCTAGCTGGATCGGCCGGTCTCATCTCCGCGGTCCCGGTCCGCCGGGATTCGCGGGAGCCACATCCGTGAACACGAAGCCATCCCTTTCTACTGTCTCTCCGACCTCGACCGGTATGGGGGCCGAAAACATGGGACCGGCGAAGACGAACGTGTGGAACTCCCCGTTCTCCCCGCAGGGGTCCACGCCGGGCGGTAGCCGCTCAAGGAGTTCCTCGTCGAAGAGGTGTCCCGCAAGTTCCCGGGGCATGACCCGCGGGTCGAGGCAGGTGAGGCGGGCCCCGAGCCCACCCCGGATCATCTCGTGAGCGAGGGTGGCGGTGTCCTTGCCCCAGAGAGGAAAGATCGCCCGCATCCCCGCCCGGGCCAACTGGCGTTCCCGGTAGGCGCGGACTTCGGCCAGGAAGAGGTCGCCGAAGACCACCGCCTTCACCCCTTCGGCCCGGGCGTCGGCCATGGCCCGCTCCATGAGCTCCTCATAGAGGGCGTTGGTGCAGTCCGGCGGGATGATCACGCGCCGCACTGGCAGGCCGGCGACCTCGGCCTGCTTGACCAGCAGCCCCTCGCGGACCCCGTGCATGGAGACCCGCTCGTAGGCGCGGGTCACCGTGGTCAGAAGGCCCACAACCTTCACGGCAGGCCCCGGGCAGCCGGCGTGAGCGTCGCGGTCACCGCGGCCTTCACGGTCGGCGAGGTCTTCCCCAGGGCGCAAGGTGTGGAGGGCCCAGGCGCTGTCCTTCCCGCTACTCCAGGCCAGCCAGACCTTCTCCAGAGGACCCTCAGCGAAGTTCATGGGCGCGCCTCCCGAAACCATCAAGGATGGCCTTCACCGGCGAGGAGGCCTAAATGAGGACGACAGCGCCGGGCTGGACCGGAGGCCGGGTCCGCCTGAGCTCGACGGTCTTGGTTCCGTTGAGAATGCTATCAGTGTTCCTGGGACGAATGGATGGGAGCAGGACTCCCCCAACCCTAAACCCCTCCAGACCCATACCTCCCACGCCAGGTCCCGGCCACGATCGAGAGGAACGGACGCACCCTGGAGCCGTAGAGCCCCACCTTGACCATCATCCTCGGCTCATAGGGCAGGTAGCTGCGGAGCTCCGTGTACCTCCCGTAGACGCCGGTGATGGTCGTTTCATCCTTGCTCTCGTGCCCAGGATTGCCTTCGCCGGGAACAGCGTACAATTCGCTCCGTGGTGGAAGAAATGACCAAGGAGAGGAGGTACTGCTCGTGGCTCTACCCCGCCCGAACGCGTCCAAAGACCACCGTGAGGGCGACTCCCGCAGGGCGTCTTCTGTGACCGTTTCTACCTAGATTCATCGTTCGTCCTATCGGGTCTGGCTCTGCACCGAAACTGCGCCGACCTTCTTCAGGCTTTCGCTGGCCACTCGATGGACGCTTCGCCGTGGTCTGGGCAGAAGTCGTGCATGTCCTCGCGAGAACCTACGTTGCTGGCGACCTGAGGAAGCGGCCTCGTGGCGCTGAGCGTCAACCTCCTGCAGCCCTCCTTCGGAAAGGAGCGAGACTCCCCCCAATCCTACGGTCCAGAAGAGCCCCCTTCCGGCGAAATGACCTTCAGATAGTAGATGATGTACAAGTACCCGGGCCCGGTCTGGTTCGGGTAGGAGCATTCCAGACTCAGACTGGTTCCGTCGCGTCCCGGCAGGACCGGCCGCTCCGCCCCGGGTCGCCAGTCGATGGTCGCAAAGACTTCCCAGAACTCTTCTTCGAGGGGTAGATAGGCGTCGAGCACCTCCCGCCTCACCAGAGAGATGGCTTCCCGAGTGGCTGCCTCGAGGGCGGGACCGTCGCCTACCGCGGGGTCGACCTCCAAGGCCACTGTCTCGCGAGTCTCGATGGCCCGGGCCAGATAGGGCGACCCGTTTTCGGCACGCGTGAAGATGAAGCACGCCGTGCCCCTGGCGTCCCAACCCCAAGGCTGCCCCCCGGCGTAGGGCGCCGCAAAGTGATACCAGTCGTACCTATAGGCCGGCGGGCCCTCCTCAAGCGGGAAGGGCTTCTCGTGCTCGACGACGACATGAGAGTCAGAGGCGTAGACCAGGGCCAGGGCTTTGCCCAGACCCTCGTGGTAGGGGAGGAAGTCCCGGCCATAGCCGGGGGGTGGAAGCGCAGCGACAAGCTCTGTCCAGGCCGCGGCAGGTGTTTCCGTTCCCCCAGGAGGATCTTCTCCACCCGCCCCGTCCCCGGGCTGGACGCTACCGGGCGCCTCTCCGTCCGCTTGGCTCCGGGTTCGGCATCCGCCGGCGAAGAGGCCTTCGCTCAAGATGAGCAGTGCCGCAATTAGGACAAGGACCCACGCCGAAGGTCGGGAGATCATGGCTCCGTGCCACCTCCACCAACCGAGATGGGCCCGAACACTCGATTGCGAATCTCCATTCGCCCCGGCGTTCGCCAGTCCTCTCGGCGTCGCGGCCCTGCGGGCGCTCGACCTTGGTCCCGTCCACGGAGACATCCTTCAGCTTCACCAACCCGGCGTCCGCAACGGCCTTCCCGGTCGGCTCGAAGAGGTCGCCCAGGGCTCGGTGATGTAAGACTCTAGGCCGCAAGTGGAAGCCCTGTAACCCTAGTCACACGGCCCTAGCCTCCGGCGCTTCCTCCGCCGCCTCCGCCTCCGCCACCGCCGCCGCCCGAGGCGCCGCCCCCGGCTCCGCTCGCCGAGCTGACGGCGCCCTGCAGGCTGGTGGTCAGGGCGCTGGAGAAGGACGCCAGGCTTTCCATGCCGTGCGCGAAGCTGTCGGCCATCGACTCAGCGCCGGCCAGCGCGCCGTGGGTGACGCCGGTGGCGATGAACCACCCGTGGCCGAAGCCCTGCCCCGGAGCGACGTCCTTGTAGACGATGGGCAACTGACGGATGACCTCCTTGGCCACCCCCAGGCTCACGGCGTAGACGAGGTAGTGGTCCCACAGGGCCAGGGCCGGAGGCGCCGCCTCGCGGAGGCGCGAGAAGTCGGTGAGGAAGTGGCGGAAGCCCCGCCAGAGCCAGTACTGGTCACAGCCCTCCTGGCTCCGGCGCGAGACGAAGAAGGTCAGGATGAACAGCCCGACGCCCCCGACAACCATAGCGATGCCGCTGACGTAGGCCTTGGCGAAGAAAGCCCCCACGCCGAGGCCCGTCAAGGCGATGCCGCAGAGCGCCGAGATCACCTGCCCCTTCTGGCTCTCGCGGTCAAAGAACCCCCCAGCCTTGGCTCGGTCCTTGACTTCTTTCTGCCAAGCCCGGTAGAAGGCCTGGAAGGCCGTCGGGTTCCGCTTGGCGTAGCCCTCGATTTCCGAGAAGAGCACCGCCGCGCCGGTAGCCCCGGCGGGGGCCGTGGCGGATAGGCTGACCGGGACCTGCGACCTGAGGAGAAAATCGAAAACAGCCCGCTCATGGGGCTTGAGTTCATCCCTGGCCGGGCGGCTCGCCCGCTCCCAGATGCGGTACGTCCGCTCGACCCCACCGCCGAAGCCCAGGAAGGTCGCCTTCTCCGTCCGGGCCTCCTCGATGACGAGCCAACCCCGCCTGGCCAGGTCGAGGATGGTGGCCACGAAATCGGCCGCGGTCGGGCTGCCGAAGTGCCAGAGCACGCCCAGTTCGGCGGGGGAGTAGTCTCCGGGGAGTTCGCGGAAGTAGTCGGGCTTCTGCGCCGGGCGGCGCTCAAAACCGTAGCGGGCCATGAGCAGCCAGCCGAAACCGAAAGCCGCCAGGAGAAGCACGGGGGCGAGGTAGACGTCAAAGCGCATGGCCGCCCGCTTGAGGTTGGCGGCTCTGGACCACTTGGCCTCCTCGGCCAGGATGCCGGGGAGACCGTCGCGGCCGCTCCATTTGCCCGAAGCCAGGACGAGCTGGACGGGGAAGGTCACCCGGGCCTCGACGAAGGTCTCGGAGGGAACGTTGACCACCTTGGCCCGGACGAGCGTGGGGCCTACCTTCTCGATGGTGCCCTGGAGGGGCGCGTGAAGCCACACCTTGACCTCGTCCTGGGTCGCCCCCGCCGGCAGGTTGATGTCCACGGTCACCTTCGCGGAGCCGACGCTCCACCCGGGACCGACGAACTTCCAGTAGAGTTCGGCCACGTCGTTGTGGACGACGACCGGGCCCAAGACCACGTATTCCGTCGTGAGGGTCCGGAGCCCGCTCCCGGCGGCGAACCCGATCCGGATGGTGATGCGGTCGGCGGTCTTGTGGACCGAGAAGGCCCCGGGTAGCTCGCCGGCGTCGCCCGAGGTCACCTCCTGGAACGGCAGCTGCCCCTCGCGGACGGTCACGTCGATGATGTCGTCACAGCCCTCAACCGGTATCCATTGCTCAAACCAGTGGAAGTTGCCGGGGAAAGCGAAGGTTCGGGTCTCGCTCACGGCCATCGACCCGTCCGGGCGGACCGTGGCGACGACGGCGACCTCGCGGATGGACCCGTCGGCCGCGCCGGGCGCTAGGCACCCTACCGTCAGGCTGGCCAAGAGGCCCAAGCCGACGACCAGAAGAAAACCGACGGCGATAGCAGCGGCCAGACGCCTGCGGAGGCGAGTCACAGAAGGTCCCCCTGTCGGGTTGGCGTCGTTCGACCCTGTTGGTGTTGGGGCGTCGAATCCTATACAGGCCAATTATAGCAGGGGACGGCTCGCCTAGAAGGTTATCTTCCGCCGCCGGAAGTGGATGCCCAGGAGCAGGCCGACGGCGACGCAGTTGGTCAGGAGGGCGCTGCCCCCGCTGGAGATGAACGGGAGGGGAATGCCGGCGATGGGCATGATGCCTACGGTCATGCCGATGTTGACGACGACGTGGAAGGCGAGCATCGACACCACCCCCGCGGCGACGAGGGTCCCGAAGGCGTCCTTGGCTTCGGCCGCGATGCGGATGCCGCGCCAGATGATGATGAAGAACAAGGACAAAAGGACGAGGGCGCCGAGAAAGCCGAACGACTCGCCGGCCACGGCGAAGACGAAGTCCGTGTGCTGCATCGGGAGGAACTTGAGACGTCCCTGGGTCGCGCTGAAGAGCCCCTTCCCGATGAGCCCCCCCGAGCCGATGGCCACGAGCGCCTGTTTGATGTGGTACCCGGCCCCCAGGGGATCGACGTTCGCGTTGGTGAAGACGATGAGCCGGTTGAGCTGGTACTCCTTGAGCGGGATCCAGACTCCCCACCGGAGATGGAGGACGACCCAGGCCACGACGGCTGCGAGGGCGCTGCCGTACGCGGTGAGCAAGTGCTTCCAGGCCGCGCCGGCGATGAAGAGCATCCCGAGGAGGATGCCCGAGAAGACCAGGGAGGTCCCCAGGTCCGGTTGGGCCAGGATGATGAGGGCGGGGACACCCACGTGCAGGAAGGGCAGAAAGAGGTCGATCCAACGTTGGAGCCGGTCGGGCCGGCGGCTGAGGTGGGCCGCCAGGGTCAGGATGATGGCCACCTTGGCGAACTCCGACGGCTGGATGGACAGGGAACCGATGTAGAACCACCGCTGGGCGCCCATGGACGAAGAGCCGGCCACGATGACCAGAGCCAGGAGACCGATGTTCCCGGCGTAGATGAACTTCGCCCAGCGAGCGAAGGAGCGGTAGTCGATGAACATGGCGCCAAACATGGCCACCAGACCGACGCCCGCGTAGAGGGCCTGACGTTTCGTGTAGAACCAGGGGTCCCCGCCGACGGGCATGTTGACCGTGGCCCCGGCCTGGATGAGCACACCCAGGACCAAGAGGAGGACCGTGGCGACCAGCAGCGTGAAATCGGTGTCTCTTATGAGGCGACGGTAGAACATGTTTAGGTGACTCTTCTGAGGCTCCTCACGGGGATGCGAGCCAGGACCACGCTCTGGCAGTCGACACGAGCGATCCTGACCTCGGCCTTTTCGGCCTCGACCTCGCCGTAGCGCGCGACCACACCGATGAGGTCTTTCTTAAGCTTCTCCAGGAGGCCGCGATTCGCCTCCGCCCGGTCTTGCACCAGCAGGATTTTCAAGCGCTCCCGGGCCACGTCCTTGCTCGGGGCGCCCAGGCTCAAGCCCTGGCTCATGGCCACAAAGCATCACCCTTTACCCCGAACTGAGCCTCATCATCCTCGAGAGACGAGCTAGGAGGCCACGAGTCTCCTCAAGAGGAAGGAAGGGCACGACCTCGCCTCTCATCCGCCTGGCGATGTTGCGGAACGCCTGACCCGCGCGAGACCCGGGCATGGTCACGGCCGGTTCGCCGCGGTTGGTGCTGATGATGATGATCTCGTCCTCGGGAACGATGCCGAGAAGGTCGATGGCCAGTATCTCGATGACGTCATCGATGTCCATCATGTCCCCGCGACGGACCATCTGGTGGCGAATACGGTTTAGGATCAATTGCGGCTCGGCCATCCCTTCGGCCTCAAGCAGGCCGATGATGCGGTCGGCGTCGCGCACGGCGGCGACTTCGGGCGTGGTGATGATGATAGCCCGATCGGCCCCGGCGATGGCGTTGCGGAAGCCCTGCTCGATACCTGCCGGCGAGTCCACGATCACGTAGTCGAAATCGGCCTTGAGTTCGTCACAGACCGACTTCATCTGCAGGGGACTGACGGCCGACTTGTCGCGCGTCTGCGCCGCGGGGAGCAGGTACATCCCTTCGTATCGCTTGTCCTTGATCAAGGCTTGCCTCACACGGCAGAAACCCTCGACGACGTCGACGATGTCGTAAACGATGCGATTCTCCAGACCCATGACAACGTCGAGGTTCCTAAGGCCGATATCGGCGTCGACCATGGCGACGCGATGCCCCAGCAAAGCTAGAGCGGTGCCGATATTGGCGCAGGCCGTTGTCTTGCCCACCCCTCCCTTCCCGGATGTGATCACCAGGACCTGACCGGGCTGCCTCATCGTCCTCTCCTCCGGTACGTCCGGTTTACTGCTTCCCGATCAGCGGCGCCGCAGGCTCTTCCGCCGATTCCGGCGCCCTGCCGTCCGGGCCGAGCCGCGCCAACATCCCCGTGGCTAACGGCCGAACGACGACGACTCCCTCACGAACCAAAGCCAGCTCAGGGTAGTCTGGGTACCCGCCGGGTTCTTCCGGCGGTCTGGACAGGCAACTGCCTATGCGGAGCTGAGTGGGGCACAACCGGAAGGCGGCCACTACCGCAGCGTGGTCGCCGGTCGCGCCCGCGTGGACCATCCCGCGCAGCGTTCCCATCACAACGATGTCGCCCGCCGCTACCACCTGCCCTCCCGGGTTGACGTCGCCCAGGACGACGACGTCGCCGTTGTGCCGAACCTGCCGGCCAGAGCGCACGGTCCCTCGCACCAGGAGGGCCGGGCGGTCCCCGCCGACGAACCTTACTCGCTCCGCCCTGGTGAACCTGAAGAGCGGGGACACCGCGGACACCGCGGCTTCATCGGCCCTCAGCCCGCCGGGCGGGAGTCCGGGGCGAAGCCCGGCGTCGCCGGGCTTGTCTCCGGGCACCGCGGCCCGACCCTTTCCGGGCGCCGCGGCCCGACCCTTTCCGGGCGCCGCGGCCCGACCCTTTCCGGGTTCCGCGGTTCGGGTTTGTCCGGCTGGCGCGGCCTGGCCCGGTCCGGGGGGCGTGTCCCGTCTGTCCCAGTACGGGACCTCGTCTTCGCCAAAGAGCGTGGCGGCCAGACGCGAGACGATATCCCGGGCGAGCCCCTCTAGAATCTCCGGCTCATCGGCTGGGTCTTCGCTGCCTGACGCGACCGGAAGGAGATCTTCGCTGTCGTCGATGTCCCGGACGGTACCCGCCTCCTCCCCTAACAGGGCCGGAGGGTTCGGCAAGACCATACCATATCCTGCCAAGACGGCCTGTCAGGAATGGTCGCTTTGGGGCAATACTGTTCAACAAGGTGCGACGGGAAGCGACAAACTCCGCGCCCCAAACGGCGGGTTAGTCGCCTCCGCTCGTGGCAGGCAATTCGCTGGGGGGACGAGGGCGGGCGCCCTGGGTGAGGCCGAAGTACTGCTCGAAAATGGCCTTGGCCACCGGGGCGGCGGCGGTGCTGCCGTGGCCGCCGCGCTCGACCAGGATGACCACGGCGATCTCCGGCTTGTCGGCGGGAGCGAAGGCGACGTACCAAGCGTGGTCGTCCCCCGGCGGCGCCGAGGCGGTTCCGGTCTTGCCGGCGACCTTGACCGGGAAGTTGGAGAAGAGCCAGGCCGACGTTCCCGGACCGGCGGGGCCGGTCAACTCGGTGGCCGAGGCGACCAGGCCGGCCCGGATCTGGGCCATGGTGTCCGCGGAGGCCCCGACCGTCCCGGCGACCTGGGGCTTCATCTCCTCGAGGACCTTCCCGTCGGGGGACAGTATCTGCTTCACGACCTGGGGGACGTACCGGGTCCCGCCGTTGGCGAGCGAACAGGCGTAGACCGCCATCTGGATGGGGCTCAGGGCGTGACCCTGCCCGATGGCGGCCTGGAGCGTCTGCCCCCCCATCCAGGGCTCGTCGGTCTTCTCCCGTCCGGCGAGGGTGCCGCGAATCTCGGCTATTTCGCCGGGAACCGCCAGGTCTATCCCGGTCGGCAGGCCGAGCCCGAAGTTCTCGGCCCACCTGACGAGGTCCTCAGGGCCGGGGCCGAGCTTCACGCCCATCTCATAGAAGTAGGAGTTGCAGGAGTGCTTCAGGGCCGCCTGGAGGTTGACCGAGCCGTGCCCGGCCGGTTTCCAGCACTTGAAGAGGACGTTCCCGTAACGGTAGCTCCCGGAGTCGTAGACGCGATAGGCGGGGTTCGTCTTGCCCGTCTCCAGAGCCGCCGCGGCGGTGACCATCTTGAACGTGGACCCCGGGGTGTACCGTCCGAGAAGGACCCGGTTGTAGAGCGGCCGAAGCGGGTCCGTGTTCAGGGTCTCCCAGGTCGCGGCGTCGATGCCGGCGGCGAAGACGGTGGGGTCGAAGGCCGGGCGGCTGAACATGGCCAGGATCTCGCCCGTATTCACCTTCATCACGACGCAGGCACCGGAATCGGCCTCCGGGAAGGCCTCGGAGAACCCCTTTCCGCTGCGGATCTTGGCCGTCCACTGGTCGTAGAACTCCTCGGCCACTTTCTGGAGTTCGGCGTCGATGGTCAGGACAAGACCCTTCCCGGCGACCGACGGTATGTCACCCAAGACCGTCACGGGATGGCCGGTCGAGTCGACCTCGACCTGCTGGCCGCCGTCCTTGCCGCGCAGTTCCTTGTCGTACCGGCGTTCCAGGCCTTCCTTACCGATGATGTCCCCCGCCCGGTACCCGACCCAGGCCTCTCCCTCAAGCTCGGAGGGCGCGATTTCCGATACGTACCCGAGGAGGTGGGCGGCCAGGACCCCGCCGGTGTACTCGCGGATGGGCAAGGTCTCAACGACGACGCCGGGCAGCTTCTCCCGGTCCTCGATGAGACGCGTGTGGACCACGGGGGTGATGTCCGTCGCGATGCGGACCGGCTCGAACGGCCGGTCCTTTTGCTTATCGATCTTGGCCCGAATCTCGGCCTCCGTGATGCCCAGGAGCCTGGCCAGTTCGGTGACGGCCTGGTCGGTCTTCTCCTTCGCCAGGGGCATGAGAGACACCACAAAGCAAGGTCGATTGGCGGCGAGCAGTTGCCCGAAGCGGTCGTAGAGGTTGCCGCGGGGAGCGTTCATCGTCAGGATGCGAATGCGGTTCTGCTGCGAGAGCTGGGAGAAGTAGCCGGCGCGCGCGACCTGGAGGTAGATGAGCCGGCCTCCCAGGCCGAAGAAGGCGAAGACGAGGACGAGCACGAACACGGCCAGTCGGCGCTCCAGGCGCGACTTGTCCACGTTCCTCCCCCTCCCCGCTGATGGTGCGGCCCAAATGACGCCCCCGGCGCCGCGATGCCGCTACCGCCGGCCCGCGGCCTGGTTGGCCCCTCCGGTCAGGTCCTTCTCCTTGGCCCGCTCGCCGATGTAGTGGACGAAGATCTGCCGGTAGACGAGCGGGGCGAGCAGCGTGCTGTAGACAGCCACCGGCAACCCGACGGTGATGATGTTCACGGCGGGCGCGGGAACATGCAGGGCCCTGAGGCACACCCAGACGACGAACTCGTGGGCGAACACGGCCACGCCGACCGCCGCGGTGGGCACCCAGATGGTCTCCCGGAAGATCTTGCCGGCCACGACACCGACGCCGAAGCCCACGAGAGTCTTGGCCAGGGCGAACAGGCCGATGTACTGACCGAAGGTCAGGTCCTGGACCAGGCCGGCGGCCAGACCCGCCACGAACCCCTCGGCCGGGCCGTAGAGCAGAGCCCAGCAGACCACGACGACCATGAGGACATCCGGCTTCAGCCCGAAGACAGCCAGGTGCGGGAAGACCGCGGTCTGGAAGAGAAGACCGCCCACGATCCAGAAGCCCAGCACGGCGTGGCGGGAAGACAGCCGGTTGAGCCACTCCGAGAGGGTGTTCACGGGCCGCCCACCCCCACCGTCGCGTTGGTGATGACCAGCACTTCCTCAAGACGCCCGAAGTCGACGCCCGGCTTGATGCGGGCGTACTTGAGCAGGCCGTAGCTGTCTTTGCTGATGTCCACGACCCGGCCCACGAACAGGCCGGGCGGGAAGATCTCCCCGAAGCCCGAGGTGACCACGGCGTCCTCGGGGGCCACTTCCGCCGTGCGCTCGAAGAACATCATTGACAGGAGAGGCGACTGGCTCCCTTGCCCGCTGGCGATGCCGCCGTCTCGGGAGGCCTGGACCAGGGTCCCGGTCCCGGAAGCGCGGTCCGTAAGGAGTTGGACCACGGAGATATTCGCTGAGACCTCGCTGATACGGCCGACAAGCCCCTGGCTGGTGACGACGGGCATGTTCTTGGCTATCCCGTCGGAGCTTCCCCGGTTGATGGTGATCCGGCTAAACCAATTGTCGGCGTTGCGCGAAACGACATCGGCCACGACGTACTGGTACTCGACGGCTTGGGTGAAACCGAGGAGGGTCCGCAGCCGTTCGTTCTCGATCTCCAGTTCCTTGAGCCGATGGACGGTGGTGTCGTAGGCGTCGGCCCTGGCCCTGAGGGTCTCGTTCTCCTCGCGGAGGTGACGGATGGCCTCAAGGTCGGCGACCGTGCCCCGGATGCCGACGGTGAGTCCGCCGAACCAGGCCTGGACGGGGGCTAGGGCTTCGATGACGGCCTTCTCGACGAGCAAAACCGTCTCCCGTTCGCGCGCCGTGACGCTCATCAAGGTCACGAGCACGACCAGAGTGACCAACACCGCCAGGAATTTGCGGTACCGACCCAGATGCAGCACTCCGCCGTCTCCCCCATGGTCCCCGGGTAGGCGCTGCCGCTGCGTCAGCTGGCCGCGCGGCGGGAGGCGGTCGCCACCCGCCTCAACGTCTCTATCTCTTCGAGGACCTTGCCCGCCCCGCGCACCACGCCGAGGAGAGGTTCCTCGGTGAGGTGGACGGGCATGCCGGTCTCGCGGTTCACCAAGATGTCCAGGTTGCGCAGCATGGACCCGCCACCGGACATCACGATACCTCGGTCCATGATGTCGGCCGCCAGTTCGGGCGGCGTCCGCTCGAGGGTGACCTTGATGGCCTCTATGATGGCCCCGATCGGCTCGGCCAGGGCGGTCTGAATCTCCTCGGCCGTGACGGCCAGCGTCCGCGGAAGGCCGGTTACCAGGTCTCTTCCTCTGACCTCCATGCTCTCCTTCTTATCAATCGGTGCGGCATTGCCCAGTTTGATCTTGACGTCCTCGGCGGTCCGCTCGCCGATGAGAAGGTTGTAGGTCCGCTTGATGTAGTTCACGATGGCCTCATCCATCTCGTCTCCAGCGATGCGGATGGAGCGGCTCGCGACGATGCCGCCCAGCGAGATGATGGCCACTTCGGTGGTGCCCCCGCCGATATCGACGATCATGTTGCCCGTGGGTTCGTGGACGGGGAGCCCGGCGCCGATGGCCGCGGCCATTGGTTCCTCGATGGTGTGGGCCTCGCGGGCCCCGGCCTGGAGGGTGGCGTCGATGACCGCCCTCTTCTCGACCTCGGTGACCCCGGAGGGGACGGCGATGACCACCCTGGGCCGCAGGAGAGCCCGACGCGGGTGGGCCTTGGCGATGAAGTAGCGGAGCATGGTCTGGGTCACGTCGAAATCGGCGATGACCCCGTCCTTCATGGGCCTGATGGCGACGATGTTACCGGGGGTTCGCCCGATCATCCGCTTGGCTTCGCTCCCGACCGCCAGGACCGTCCCGCTCTCGCGGTCCAAGGCGACCACGGACGGTTCCTGAAGGACGATGCCCCGGCCCTTGACATAGACCAGGGTGTTGGCCGTGCCGAGATCGACGCCCATGTCGCGTGAGAAGTAGTCGTAGATGAACCCGAACATGCTTTTGCGTTCCCCTCTCTAGCCGGCGCCCGTCCCTACGAGATGCCCTTCTCCTTGAAACTCACGTACCGGTTGTCACCGACCACGACATGGTCGAGAACCTCGATACCCAGGAGCCGCCCAGCCTCAACCAGCCGGCGGGTGACTTCCAGGTCCTCCTGGCTCGGCGTCGGGTCCCCGCTCGGATGATTGTGGACCAGGATGATGGCCGCCGCGCTCCGGGCTATCGCTTCCTTGAAGATCTCCCGGGGGTGCACGATCGACGAACTGAGGCTGCCGACCGAGACGATCCTCACGCCGAGAACATGGTTCTTCGCGTCAAGGAGCACGATCCGGAACTGCTCCCGGTCGAGGTAGCGCATGTCCTCCATGACCAGGCCGCTTACGTCCCGCGGCGACCGGACGACGTTCCTGGTCGTGCTGGCGACGGCGATGCGCTTCCCCAGCTCGACAGCGGCCTTCAGGAGCGCGGCCTTGGCGGCGCCAACCCCGGGGACCAGCCGGAGCTCGTCCACCGTGCTGACAACCAGACGCCGGAGTCCCTGGTCCGGTTCGCCGGACCGAGGCGCTCCCTCCTGCTGCCCGAGGGCCAGGACCCGGTGAGCCACGTCGAGAGCGGATGCCCCCGAGGTGCCGGTTCTCAACAGTATAGCCACTAGCTCGGCGTTAGATAAGGCTTCTGGCCCGAGCCTCGCCAGCCGTTCCCGGGGGCGGTCCCCCCGCTGGATGTCGAGCATCCTCGGACCGCGTGTGGCCTCCATCCCCGCACCCCTCTTTCCGGGCGCGGGCACCCCTACTGGGCCAGTCCGCTCAAATCTCGGCGGGTGCCCGACCGGTGGTTCCCCAAGACGCCTCCACCAGAAGGTTGACGCCAAATCGGGCGAAGAGCTTGGCCAGGCATCCCAGAGGGAGCCCGACCACATTGAAATAGTCGCCTTCAATTCTCGCGACCAAGAGCGAACCGACGCCCTGGACCGCGTAGGCCCCCGCCTTGTCGGCCGGTTCCCCCGTGGCCACGTAGGCCGCGATTTCCCCGGGACTCAGCGACCGGAAGAAGACCCTGGTCTCCTCGGTCGCGCCGTGGGTCTCACCCGAGGCCGGGTCGGCCACGACGACCCCCGTGACGACCGTGTGCTCGCGGCCGGAAAGAGCCGTGAGCATCTCGCAGGCCTCCAGGTCGGACGACGGTTTGCCCAGGATGCGGTCGGGGAGGACCACGACGGTGTCGGCGGCCACGACGAGACTCCGGCCCGCGACGCCGGCGACCCGGACCCGCGCGAGCACGTCTTCAGCCTTACGCCTGGCCAGGGAGAGGACGTGAGCCGAGGCCGCGCCGGGCGGCACGTCGCCGGAGTCTTCCTCCGGAGCCTCGCTCGGGAAGACCTCAAACGAGACCCCGAGTCCGGCAAGGAGTTCCTTACGCCTCGGAGAGGCCGACGCCAGGATTATCCTCACGCCCGGCACCAGCGGAGGGGGGTTCCAAACGCGAGACTCACGAGTTCACCCTCCAATAGCCGCTCGTAGTTTCTTGGGGGTCAAGATGAATCCTTTGCCCCGCCTCGGGTTTCACCTCCCCTGATTCTGGCAGGGATGGCCGTCCGCTAACCGCCGCGAAGACTGGTGCCCAGCCGGGTGTAGGCATCGATGAGTCCGATGAACGACGTTTCCGCCTTTAGCCGCTCCGCGTCGCTTTGATTCGACAAGAAATCTTTGAGGGATTGAAGATTGACCTTAGCCGAGGCGAGCTGGGCCTCCAGGGCCTGCCCGAGCGCGGCCAGGTCCGTCGGCGCGATGAGGGACGCCAGCCCGTCCTTGGCGCTTTGCAGCGTGGTGAGGAGAGCCCCCACGGTCGCGGCCGCCTCGGTGCGGTTGAGGGTGCCGGCGCGGAAATCGTCCCAGACATCGCCCTCGATCCGGAGGCCGCTCGCCAGGGCCTCCATGGCCGTCTTGGCCTTGTTCAGGTAGTCGAGACTCGAACCCTTCAGGGTGAGCGGTTTGGCGTCCAGGCTCTCCGTGGCGACGAAACAGTCGGGATAGCCCGCGGCCTTGAGACGCCCCTGCACGGCCACGGCCGTGTCTTTCTTGGTCAAGGTGACGCTCCAAACCTTGTAGAGACCGGAACTGGTCTCCGGCTCGAAGACGTGGCCGGGGTAGTTCTTGGCGGCCAAGCCGGAGACGGCCTTGTCGGCGTTGGCGCGCGAAGCGAAGGCCCCGACCTGGATGCCGTAGACCGTGAGGGGAGTGAGTTGACAAACGACCGAGCCGGCCCCACCTCCGGCGGTCCCAGGCGTCCCGCCCGTCCCGTCCGTCCCGCCCGTGCCGCCCGTGCCGCCGGTTCCTCCCGTGCCGCCGGTGCCGCCGGTTCCTCCCGTGCCCCCGGTGTCGGCGACCTTTTCGCTGAGCGAAGTGAGGATGTACCGGCCGATGGTGAAGCCCGCGCCGAGGGTCAGAGCCGCCAGGAGCAGGAAGACCAGGAACACGGTGAACCCGCTCGGACCGCGGGAAGCCCCGGACTGTCTCGGTTGCGGCCTACGACGCATAGCCATGAGCCGTCATCCTCTCGCTTCGGGATAGACAGTTCGCTTGAAAAGCGAACGGACGAGTTCGACGTACGCCGCACGCGTCAGGAGCGGGGTGCTCTCGCGCCTGATGGCGTCGGCCTCGCGCGCCCCGCCGGCCAACAGGTCGATGACCGTCAGGGCCACGGCCTCGGCCGGCGCGATGTAGGCGCGATCCGGGTCCACGACCTCGAAATCCGTGCCGTGCGGGTGCCCCGTGACCCCGGCGCCGTAGGGGTGGAGGGCCGGCATGATGTGCGAGAGGTCGCCCATGTCCGTCGAGCCCCCCATATGGCCTGTCTCCGCCATCTGGTCCCGCCCGACGACGGCCGCCAGGTTCCGGCCGTACAGCCGGACGAGGGCCGCGTCGCTCAGCATCGGCAAGAATCCCGGCAGGTCCTCGATCTCCACCCGGGTGCCGATGGCGTGCGCGCCCGCTTCGAGGGCCCTGTCCACTTTCACCGCGGCATCCTGGATGGCCTGCATCGTCCGGCCGCGGACGTAGGTCTCCAGGCGCACGTCAGCCGGGACGATGTTGACCAAGTCGCCGCCTCGGGTAATGATCGGGTGGACGCGGATCGAGTCTTCATCCTTCCAGGTCTCGCGCAAGGCGTTGATGGCCGCGATGGCCAGCATGGCCGAGTTCAGGGCGTTGGCCCCCAGCCAGGGCGCCCCCCCGGCGTGGGCTTCCCGCCCGACGTACCGGATGGACTTGCCGATGAAGCCGTTCGACGTCCCGCCGACCGACAGGCGCGAGCCGGGGAACCCACCCGAGTGGACGAGGAGGGCCATGTCCACGTTGTCAAACTCGCCCAGGCGGATGAGTTCCGGTTTGCCGCCGATGAACTCCACCTTGCCCTCGCGCCGGAGGCCAAGCCGGTACTCAAACTCCACATATTCCTCGGCCGGCACGCCCATGAACAGGACCGAACCCGACAGTTCGTCGAGGACGCCCGAGCCGACCAGACCCAGAGCCACGCCGGCCATCACCGCGAGTTGGGCGTGGTGGCCGCAGGCGTGAGCGGCCCCGGTGCGCGGGTCAGCGGCCGGGTGGCCGGGACAGATGACCGCGTCGAGTTCACCCAGGACGGCCACCTGCGGCGGGCGGGAAAAGGTCGCGTCCGCCGGGACAAACGGGACCTTCCCGGCGGCCTCGGCCTTGACCCCGGTCAGGGCGAGGCCGGTCTTCACGTGGAGGCCGAGATCCTCTAGGAAACGGGCGACCGTCTCGGCCGTCCGCACCTCCTTGAACCCGAGCTCGGGTGCCCGCCAGACTTCGTCGGCCAGGCGAATGATGCGGTCGCGACCTTCCCGGATAGCGGTCCTGGCACGCTCCTTGAGCGCGCCGGACGCCGAGGGCGCGCCGGACCCGGCTTGTCCGGAGGTCCGGCCGGCGGATGAGGGGTCCATCAGCTGATCACCTCGGCTGTCCGCAGGGTCTGGCCGCGGGCGTCGACGAAAACGACTCGACCGAGCCCTTCCAGCCCGGCGCGCTCGACCGCGACGGCGGCCCGGGGGAAGGTGAGGGCCATGGTCACCATGTCGCTGGGCCTTGGGCTGGCCATGACGACCTTGGCCACGAGGACACCGGCCGGACGGCCGGGCCAGGTCACACTCTCGATAGCCACGCGGTAGCCTCCCGTCGGGCATTCGCCCCGTTCGGCGACGAGCAGGAACTCCCTTGTCCAATCGACGCCCGAAGACCACGGCGGCACCTCGTAGAAGGCGGCGAGCGCCTCGGCGGAACAGAAGACGAGGTAGTCCGGGTCAGGCCGGAACGGCAAGGGTTGCGGCGAGCGCAGGTCCACCTGCCTGAAATTGGGGGTCAAAATCAGCCCCTCCCTTTTCCTGAGGGTTCAACCCAGGGGGGCCGTCTCCCTTCTAGGGTGTCTAGCTGGGCGGTTGGCGAGTCGCGACCGTCACGACGGCGACGGCGACGCCGCCTATCCTACCAGGTCCTTCGCGGCCTGCCTGGCCGCGCCGACCTGGTAGAGGGAACCCGCGACGCAGACGACATCGTCCGGACCAGCGGCGGCGAGGGCCAGACGGAGCGCGGTCCCGACATCCGGCACGACCGTGACCGGGAGGCCCTGGGCGCACCTCGCCCCGTGCTCGGCCACGAGTTCGGCCAGCCGCTCCGCGGTCATGGCCCTCGGGTTGTCGGGGCGGCTGGCGAAGACACCGACCACCTCGGGCAACGCCGGCGGCAGGACGAGGGACAGGAACTGGTCGACGTCCTTGTCCCCCAGGAGGCCCAGGACGAGGAAGATGCGGCGGCCCGAGAGATACTCCCGCAGGGTGGAGGCCAGGGCCCGCGCCCCGGGAGGGTTGTGGGCTCCGTCGATGACGATGGGGGGGCGGTCGCCGAAGACCTCGAACCTCCCCGGCCACGAGGTGCGGGCCAGACCGTCGCCAAGGACCCGGCCATCCAGGGCCGGAGCGAGGCCGCGCTCGCGGAGGACACCGAGGGCGGTCAGGGCCGTCACGGCGTTGTCCGCCTGGTGGCGGCCGAGGAGGGGGAGGTGCAGGCCGGCTTCCGGCCTCGGGAAGCCCGGACCGGCGAAGGAGACGGTCTGGCCGCGGAGGGAGACGGCCTCGACCGCGAGCCGGCTGTCGCGGCCGGCCAGGTAGAATGGGCAGTCGCGCCGCCTGGCCGCGGCCCGGATGACCTCGAGGGCCCCGGCCTCGGACTGGGGCGCTGAGACCACCGGGGCCGAACGCTTGATGATGCCGGCCTTCTCGGCCGCGATGGCCTCGACGGTGGAGCCAAGGCGGTCGGTGTGGTCCAGACCGATGGAGGTGATGACCGCCAGGAGCGGCCTGTCGATGACGTTGGTGCCGTCGAAGCGACCGCCGAGCCCGACCTCGGCCACGAGGAAGTCGACCTGACAGCGGGCAAAGTGGAGGAAACCCAGGGCGGTCACAAACTCGAACTCGGTGATGGGGTCGGGGGGTGGGCCACCGGCAAGGGCTTCGCCCGCGCCTTCCACGCGTTCGGCGGCAGGCTTGACGAAGTCGAAGACGAGCTGAGCCGTCTCCTCGGGCGAGATGGGACGGCCGTCGATGGAGATACGTTCACGGAAATCGCAGAGGAAGGGCGAGATGTAGAGGCCGGTGCGATACCCCGCCGCCTGGAGGACCGAGGCCGTCATGGCCGCGACCGAACCCTTGCCATTCGTCCCGGCAACGTGGATGACCCGGAGACCGAGGTGCGGGTCGCCGAGCTCGGCCAGGAGCCGCCGCACGCGGCCGAGGCCCAGGCGGCTGCCGAAACGATAGAGCGAGTGGATGTACTCCAGGGCCTCTGCGTATGTCCCGGCCATGCGGCCATCCTCCACTTGGGGCTGGTTCCCGCCCGAGCCCGGTGGGCCCGGTGGGTCGGCGGGTCGGTGGACCCGGCGAGCCCGGTGGGTCGGCGGGCCGGCTCGTCGCCCCGACGCTAGCGGCCCGCGCCGGCGGCCTTCATCCAGGCCACCCGTTCGGCCAGCTTCTCACACTTCACTTCCAGTTCCTCGGCCTTGGCCCGGTCCTTCTCCACGACGGACGGCGGAGCCTTGGCCACGAACTCCGCGTTGGCCAGCTTGGCCCGCGTCCGGTCGAGGTCGCGGCGAGCCGAGGCGAGTTCACCCTCCAGGCGGGCTGCTTCCTTCGCGAGGTCGACGAGGCCGCGCAGCGGGAGGTAGATCTCGACGCCCCGCGTCACCGCCGCGGCGGCTTGCTCGGGCCGGGCGGCGAGCGACTTCTCCAGCTCGAGCTCGGACACCAAGGCCAAGTCCTGGATGAACCGCCGTCCGGCCTTGAGGGCGGCGTAGGCCTTGGCGCCCCCAGCCACCAGGATGGCGGGGGCCCGCTTACCGGCCTGGACGCCAAGTTCGGCCCGAAGATTGCGGATGGACCGGATGACCTCCAGGACCAGAGCCAGGTCGGCTTCGAGGTCGCTGTCCCGGAGCGCGTCCGACGGCCCGGGCCAAGGCGCCAGGACGATGGTCCGCGGTTTGCCGGAGGTGTCGGGAAGCGGATTGCGGCCGGCGGCGCTTTCGCCCACCAGGGCCGGCAGGCGCTGCCAAATCTCCTCGGTGATGAAGGGGACGAACGGGTGGAGCAGGCGGAGGACGCCGTCCAGGACGTAGGTCAGGGTCAGACGGGCGGCGCGGCGGGAGGTTTCGTCCTCGCCGTAGAGGCGCGGCTTCACCATCTCGATGTACCAGTCGCAGAACTCGCTCCAGGTGAAGTCGCTCACCGTCCGGGCGGCTTCGCCGATGTCGAAGGACGCGAGGTTCCGGTCCACTTCGTCGACCACCGAACAGTAACGGCTGGCAATCCAGCGGTCAGACACCTCGCCCCGCTCACGGATGGCCCGCTCGATGTCGGGCCGGGACATTCCGGCAAACTCGCCGGCGCTCTCACCCAGGTTCATCAGGACGAAGCGGGACGCGTTCCAGAGCTTGTTGGCGAAATTGCGGGACGCCTCGACCTTCTCCCACGGGAAGCGGGTGTCGTTCCCCGGGGCGATGCCCGTGACCAGGCTCAGGCGCAGGGCATCGGCGCCGTACTTGTCGACGACCTCCAGCGGGTCGACGCCCGTCCCGAGGGACTTCGACATCCTCCGCCCGTCGGCCGCCCGAACGAGGCCGTGGAGGACGACGTGGTCGAAGGGACGGGTGCCCATCAGACGGTACGAGGAGAAGATCATCCGGGCGACCCAGAAGAAGATGATGTCGTAGGCCGTCACCAGGGTCGAGGTCGGGAAGAAGAAGCCGAGTTCAGGGGTCTTCTCCGGCCAGCCCAGAGTGGAGAAGGGCCAGAGGGCCGAGCTGAACCAGGTGTCGAGGACGTCCTCGTCCTGGCGGAGTTCGTCGGCGGCGGCGCCGCACTTCGGGCAGGCGGCCGGCGCTTCGATCCGGGCGATGATCTCCTGGCACCGGCCGCAGTACCAGACAGGGATGCGGTGGCCCCACCAGAGTTGCCGCGAGATGCACCAGTCTTTGATGTTCTCCATCCAGTTGAGGTAGATCTTCTCGAAGCGTTCGGGGACGAATTTGACCTCGCCGCGTTTCACGGCGGCGATGGCCGGTTCGGCCAGAGGCTTCATCTTCACGTACCATTGCCTGGAGACCAAGGGCTCGACAACGCTCGAGCAGCGGTGACACTGGCCCAGGACCATCGGATGGTCCGCGACCTTGACCAGGAACCCCTGGCTGTCGAGGTCGCGCAACACGGCCTCGCGGCACTCGTAACGGTCAAGGCCCGCGTAGGCGGGGCCGGCGGCTGGGGTCATGCGGGCGTTCTCCCCCACGACCTTGACTTGGGCGAGCCCGTGGCGCCGACCGATCTCGAAATCGTTCGGGTCGTGGGCCGGCGTAACCTTGACCGCCCCGGTCCCGAAGGCCGGGTCGGCGTGGCTGTCGGCGATGATGGGAATCGTGCGGCCCGTGAGGGGGAGGGAGACCAGGCGGCCGATGAAGGTCTGGTAGCGCGCGTCGTCCGGGTTCACGGCCACCGCGGTGTCGCCCAGCAGGGTCTCGGGCCGCGTGGTGGCGACGATGATGCCGGCCGGGGCTGCCCCTTCGTCCGCGAAGGGGTAGAGGATGTGGTAGAGCCGGCCCACGGTCTCCTCGTGCTCGACCTCGATGTCGGAGATGGCCGTGCCGCACTCCGGGCACCAGTTGACGATGTAGTCTCCCCGGTAGATGAGACCCTCGTCGTAGTACCGGACGAACTCCGTAAGGGTGGCCCGCGACAGCCCCTCGTCCAAGGTGAAGCGGGTCCGCGACCAGTCGCAGGAGCAGCCGAGACGCTGGAGTTGGCCCAGGATGGCCCGTTCGTACTCGTCCTTCCACTTCCAGGCCCGCTCCAGGAAGCTCTCGCGGGTGAGGCGCGAGCGGTCGAGCCCCTCCTCGGCCAGACGCTTGAGAACCAGGCGCTGGGTGGCGATGCTGGCGTGGTCGGTGCCCGGCACCCAGAGGGTGGCGTGACCGTCCATCCGGCGCCACCGGATGAGGACGTCCTGGAGGGTGTTGTTGAGGGCGTGGCCCAAGTGGAGCACGCCCGTCACGTTCGGCGGCGGGATGACGATGCAGTACGGTTCCCGCGAGGAGTCGACCTCGGCCCGGAAGACGCCGTGCTCGAGCCAGAAGTCGTACCACTTCCTCTCGGTCTGGGTGAAGTCGTAGGTCGGGGGCAGGGTTGCCGACTCCTCGTTCGCCATAGCGGAGGTCCTCCTCGGGCCGCCGGCAGCGCTGGCCGGGCCGGGAACCTCGGTGGCGGGACGCGACCCCCGACGGTCGGGGGCGGCCCGGGTGGGGCGGCGGACAGGATGGAAACGACCCTCCGCCCGCAAGGGCGGAGGGCCGTGGCTCTCCGCGGTACCACCTTGGTTCCCGCCGGAAGCGTCCGGCGGACCCTTGACTCGGCGATAACGGGCCGGACCCGGGCCGACCTGTCGCGCGCGTGCCGCGCGTTCAGCCGACCGGCTCAGAGGCGACCTTCAGGCGGCTCCTGACCTGGGGAACCTCGCAGCTTGCCAAGTTCCCCTCTCTGGAGGCGGCGACCGCCCTACTCCTCCTCGTCCTCACCTGTGCCGCCAATGTACACCCTGCCTTCGGAGAGTGTCAAGAACGCCACGGCACGCTCTGGAGAAGCCTGTAGTTGACGTTCCCTGTTCCCAGGTCCTACATGCCGGTCTTAGGCGCCTGGCAGGAAGAGGGTCCGCAGGAGATAAATGGCGGGACGGGAAGAGGTGCCTTGAGAAGGAGAGGGAGCCGCACTTCGCCCGCGAGGACGAAGTGCCCTGACCCTTGGCGATATCACTTTGACGGCGGAGGTAAGAGCCGATGACCTACCGGAGACTGCTGACTCTCGTTTGTCTATCGGTCGTTCTTCCCGCGGGAGCCTGGTGGCTTCCGGGGCTTGCCTCAGACCAGGTGAACGCATCGAGCGGGGCGAGTGCGGCGTCCGGCGACGTTTGGCAGAGAATCGCCGCCGAGGCCCTTCACGCCTACGAAGACAGTTCCAGACCCAAGAACTACCCGGGAGAGGACCGAGACATCCTTGACGCGGTCTTTGGCTTGTACTCGGCCAAGGACGACTACAGCGTTGAGTTCATGCCCGATATCCCTCACGCCAAGGGAGTCACGAAGGAGCCTCACTTCCTAGCCACCTACCATGACGGCGGCGGCAACAAGGCTACGGCCCTGAACTGGTTGTCTACCACGCCGGGAGCCGGCGGTGAATGCGCCTTCTTCGCCAACCTGGTTGCCGCGCGGGCGGGCCGGAGCCTATCTCTCAACTACACGAATACGACGAAGGGGTACACCCCCAGGGGCGATGCCGCTGTCGCGCCCGTATTGGCGGCCCCGGGCGCGGTCCGAATCGGGGACATCATCATGGCGGCGCCGAACGACTGGACCCGGCACACCGCCATCGTTGTCGGCCTGTCTGAGGCCGGTTTGACCGTGGTCGAGTCAAACTACGGGTGTCGTGAGATCGTCGGGATGCGTGACGTATCCTGGAAGGAAGTCCAAGACTGGATATTCTGCGTCGTGGACCTTGGCTCGGAGGGAGCCGACTACTTCGGCGACCTCGCCGGATGCCGGTGGGCTGAGCCGACCATCGACCTCCTTGCCTCCCAGAGCATAGTCCAAGGGGTGGCCCCCGGCAAGTACGACCCGTGTGGTCTGGTCACGCGGGCGCAGTTCGCCGCCCTAATGCAGAGGGTTTTCGCCCTGACGCCGACAGGCCAGCCGGTAAGCTTCTCCGACGTTCGGGTGGGCGACTGGCGGTATGACCCGGTACGGGCCATCATGCCCTACATGCCCCCCTTGACCCCGGAGCGTTTCGCTCCCGACGTACCCGTCGACCGGGAGACGGTGGCTACGGTTCTGGCGGTGATTCTGAGTGCCAAGGCTGAATTAACCCTCCCTGACTTCAATTCCGCGGAGATGATGCTCACCACCTTCTACGACGCGTCGAGCATCACACCGGCCAAGCGGCCCGCGGTGGCGGCCATCGTCGACGCCGGCATCATGAATGGGTTCGCTGACGGAACCTTCCAGCCCAAGGGTTTCCTCACCCGGGCCCAGGTGGCGATGGTCCTCAAAGGCATCTTGGAACTGCGGGGCAAGCTGCTGCGTGACATTCCGGCCGTGACCGGACCCGTCGCGGCGAGCATCGACAGCCACAGCGCAAGTCCGGTCGCAACGGCAACCGGGCAGACGGTCACCTTCCAGGTCTGCTTCTCCAATACCGGCAGTACAGGCTGGACCTTCTACGCAGCGCTCTCACTGCGCCGTCCCGACGGGTCAATCGTCAATGTCTCCCCGCTGATCTCGGTTTCGCTGAGCCCGGGTCAGCTGGGGAGCGCTACTTGGAGCTACACGGCTGACCAGGCGGGGGACTGGGACGCGGCCTATGGCATCTGGAGGGAACCTCCGCAGACGACCCTGCTCGCTCCGACGGGGTGGTTGCCTGACTACTTCCGGGCGGCGGGATCGGCGGCGATGACGGTCACCGCGCGCATCGACAGCCACAGGGCCAGTCCGACCGCAGTCACAATCGGGCAGACGGTCGCCTTTCAGATCTGCTTCACCAACACCGGGAACACGGCCTGGACCTTCTACGCATCGCTATCCCTGCGGCGCCCGGACGGGTCCGTTGTCAACGTTCGCCCGCTTATCCCGGTGACTCTTAGCCCCGATCAGCAGGAGGGGACGAGTTGGGAGTATCTCATGGACCAGGCGGGACACTGGGACGCCGCCTACCAAATCTGGAAGGACTCGTCCCAGACCACCGGACTGACCGCGACGTGGTGGTTGTTGGATAACGTTAATGTTTCTAAGTAGATCAAAGTGACCGAGAGAGACTAGTCAAAACGCCTGCCGGCCCGGCAGAGCCTTGCGGTACTACGTGGCCGCCGTCGTGGATGGCGCCCACCTGGGAGAGTTCGGCTCGTACGCCCTCACGGTGACTCAGGTTCAGTAGTTCGCCTTTCGGCGGTCGGCGTCCCGGCATAGGGCGCCGGCCGCCTCGCCCGCTCCCCTGGCCTCGGCCACCATCAACACCAGGTCGTCGGCCAGCGGCGGGCTGACGTAGCGGTGGTCCTGCCTCACCCGCAGTCGCCCCGCCCGACGGAAGCCGCACCGCTCGTAGCAGCGAATGGCCGGCTCGTTGCCCCGCAGGACGCGGAGGTAGATGAAGTCGAGGTCGGCCGTGGCCCGGATGTGGCCCAGAAACGCCGAGACGGCCTCCCGGCCGAACCCTTGCCCCCGGTCCGTCGGGTCGGCGATAAGGACGCGCAGTTCGGCCGAGCGCATGGCCCAGGTCTCTCCGCTGAGGCCGACGAGCCCGATCAAGCGCCCGGCCTGCTCGATGCCGATGGCGCAGCCGGAGGTCTGGAAGGCGAGTTCGCTCGGCCGGCCGCCGTACAGGTGGACGAGGTCGGCCTGGGAGTCCCAGCGGAGAATGGCGGCGAGGTCTTCGGAGCGCAACTGGCGGAGGGTGATCCGCCCGGCCCGGAGCGTGGGGACTCGGGAGTCGGGGGCAGCCAACTCCAGGGAGATAGCGGGCACGGCGCGCCTCCTCGTGGCTAGTGCCCGTTTGGTTTGACGGGGACCGGCCCAAACCTACCGCCCGCCCACCACCCGCCGCTGCAAACCTCTGCCGCGATTAGCCATGCCTGCTAGCCGGCCTGCCCCAAGATGGCATCCCTGTGGCGCTAGGCCTCCAAGTACCGCCGCACGAGGCCTGCGTAGGAGTCGGCGCTGGTCTGAACCCACCCCAAAGCCAGCCCGGACAACTCCTTCTTCACGGCCGCCGGCGCCCCGGCGGCCAGGTGCCTGTCGGGAACGCGCGTCCTTTCGCGCAGGACGCTGCCGGCGGCGAGCATGGCCTCCTCGCCGAGGACGGCCTCATCGAGGACAACGCAATTCATGCCGACCACCGCCCCCCGGCCGACCTGGCAGTTGTGCAGGATGGCGCCGTGCCCGACGGTCGCCTTCTCGCCAACGACCGTCTCTCCACCGGGCAGGACGTGGATGACCACGTTGTCCTGAACCGAGGCGCCCTTGCCCACCCGGATGCGACCGAAGTCGCCGCGCAGGACGGCGCCGAACCACACGCTGGCGCCCTCGTCGACCTCAACGTCCCCGATGAGGCAAGCCGTCGGGGCCACGAAGGCTCCCGGAGCCACCTTGGGCGTCTGGCCCTCGAAAGTGTAGAGCAAAGCTGAACCCTCCCGTCGCTTCTCTCCGGAGAGGCTTTACGCGTGTACGGCCGGTGTCCTGTCCGCCCGAGAGGGGAAGGATGGCCCGGCGCGAATCAAAAGTGAGCCTAGCGGGGAGGGACGACCCTGAACCAGACGCCCATCGGGTCCCGCCGCCGCCTGGCCGACGCCTCGCTTCTCCTGGTCTGTCTGGTCTGGGGGAGCACGTTCGTCATCGTCAAGGAGGCCGTGGCCGAACTCCCGACCATGACCTTCCTGGCCCTGCGCTTCCTCCTGGCCTTCGCCGCCCTGGCCGTTTTCTTCCGGCGGGACCTGGCCGCGAACTGGCGGCGGTTGCTGGGTCCGGGACTGGTCATCGGGCTCTGGCTCTTCGGCGCCTACAGTTTCCAGACCATCGGTCTTCAGTTCACCCAGGCTTCGCGGGCCGGCTTCATCACTGGGCTTTCCGTGGTCCTCGTGCCCGTGCTGGAGGGTCTAATGACGGGGAGACGCCCGCCGCGCCGGGCTCTGGCCGGCGTGGGCTTCGCACTCCTGGGCCTCGTCTTCCTTTTCGTGGTCCCCGTGCTTACGGCGTCGGCCGCACCCGGAGGCCCCAGCGTCGCCGCTCAGCGCTTCGGCGACGGGCTCGTCCTGGCGTGTGTCATCGGCTTCGCCGGTCACATCGTCAGCACCGGCCGCTACTCCTCAACCCAGGTCAGGAGCTACGGCGAGGCCGGGGCCCTGGCCGCTATCCAGATTGGCGTGGCCGCCGCCGGCTACGTTCTGGTCTGCGCCGCCCAAGCCACGCTGGGCGGGGCCGGCCTGGCCAAGCTCCTTCCGCCGGGAGCCACCCTCAGCCATCCGTTCTCGCCCTCGACGGCGGGGGCGGTCGTCATGACCGCTCTCCTGGCCACGGCCGGGGCCTTCCTGGCCCAGACGGCGGCCCAGCGCTTCACCCCTCCCACGCACACGGCCCTCATCTTCGCCACGGAACCGGTGTTCGCGGCCCTGTTCGGATGGCTTCTGCTTGGCGAAAAGCTAGGAGCGTGGGGTCTGGCCGGGTGCGGTCTCATCCTGACCGGAATGCTGGTGGCCGAGTTGCCGGCGACGCTGGGTTCCCGGGCGCCCGGCGTCAAACCAGGTACCGGTTGACGATAAGGTCGATGAAGGTCTCGAAGTCCTCCAAGTCTTCCTTCAGGATTCGGTAGACTTCCGGCGTCCGGGCGAGGGCGTGCAGGAGCTCCAGATTGCGTCTGAGGAAGACGATCTTATCCCTGACCCTGTCCCCGGTCGATCAGGCGAGTACGCCTCCCTCAGCGCCTGGTCGTACTCCCGGCAGAAGGCCCGGTAGAAGGGCTCAAAATCACCATGAACCCGGAACACGTACTCCCGGAAGTCCGAGACCGCGTCAGGCTCCTTCGCCAAGAGCAGCCTGCCCGTCTCCAGGACCTGGAACTGTAGCGTGATATCGGCATCGTTGAGGGACAGGACGTTCACGTCGTCCTCGCCGCAGAGGCCGGAGACATCCGCCTCGAGGGCCAGGAGGCCCTGCGGGGCCGGCCGCTTGTCCCGGTGGAACAGCACGGCGATGTCGACATCGCTGAGAGCCGTCTGGTGAGCCGTCCCGTAGGACCCGAAGAGGTAGGCGGCCAAGACGTCGCCCCGCTTGAGGTTATCACCCCCGGGGCGGCCCATCAACCGTGGGGCGACCGACGCCACATCAAGCGTCCGGGCACCGGGCCACGACAAGACCCCACAGCGCAAGGCTGATCCCTAGCACCGGCAGAACAGGATACCGGAGAACGGTCGCGGCCGCCGGGCACGCCTGGAGCACCGGGCGGGCGGCAAGGCGAGCCAGGGAACTGAAACCCGTGACCGGCGCCACTAGGAGGGCCGTCTCCGGGTGGTTCGAACTCATGGCCCTCGTCCATCTCCAGTCGGAGGCGGCCTCCTTGTTCAGGGCCAGGGTCACCGCCGCCCGGCTCACGGGGTAGGTCGCGGGGTCAAACCCGGCAAAGAGGACGGCCACATTGGGGGAATCGGCGCCGTTCCCGGTGACAACGGCTTCCCCGAACCTCGCCCAACTCAAGGCAGCGCCTCCCCCGAGCGACGCCACGGCCTCACACTTGCCACGGAGTTCGTCCTCACTGAGGCGGTAGTAGAGGGTGCACCACGACACGCCGCGGGCACCCCGGCGGACTCCGCTGACGTACAGGGAACTGCCTGGCTGCCAACTGATGAAACCCGCCGTGAGGCCGGGAGGAAGGGCCTGCTTGTCGTAGAGAAGGGAAAGGCAGCGCTGGCCCAGCGGGTCGCCAAGGGCGGCCAGAACGTAGTCGGCGAAGGGCATCACGGCCCAGCCACCCAGGGCCAGGATGGCGCCAAGGGCGAGCAGCCTGCGCCCGAAGCGTCTGGCGTAGCGCCACCGCGCCATATCGGGCAGCCTTCTCTCTAGGTCAGCGCTTCCGGCCGCGGCGCCGGCAGCTCGCGGTTTGGCTCGCCCGCCGGGAGGTCCCGGGGAAGGATCTTGTCGGACCTCGCGTCGTCGCCGTCGGCCGTCTCACCCGGCGCCTCCAGCGGCAGGCCGACCAGCAAGGCTTCCAGCCCGCCGACCAAGGCCGTCGCCAGGACCTCGTCCATGTGCTCGACCAGGATGTAGGTCATCTTCCGGCGCACTTCGGCCGGCACTTCCTCGAGGTCCTTCTCGTTCTCTCGCGGCAAAATGACGTTGGCTATCCCGGCGCGGTGGGCGCCGAGCACCTTCTCTTTGACCCCACCGACCGGGAGGATGCGGCCGCGCAGGGTTATCTCCCCGGTCATGGCCACGTCGCACCGCACCGGCCGGCCGCACAGAGCCGAGATGAGCGCCGTGCCGATGGAGATGCCGGCCGACGGCCCTTCCTTGGGCAACGCGCCCTCCGGGATGTGGACGTGCAGGTCCTGATGTTCGTGGAAGTCGTCGGGCAGCCCGAAGTCGCGCGAGCGCGAACGCACGTAGCTCATGGCCGCTTGGGCCGACTCGCGCATGACCTCGCCCAGCTTGCCGGTGAGGATCAGGTTCCCCTTGCCCGGCATGGCCGAGACCTCGACCGGCATGACGTCGCCGCCCGCGTCGGTCACCGCCACGCCCGTGGCCACCCCGATCTGGTCCTTCTCCTCGGCCGCCCCGACCCGGAAGCGCGGCGCCCCCAGATACTGGGGCACACTCTGCGCCGTGATCTTGATGGGGGGTTTCCGGCCCTCGACAATCTCGCGGGCCACCTTGCGCGACACGGAGGAGATCTCGCGCTCGAGGTTGCGGACCCCGGCCTCCCGCGTGTGCTGCTCGATGACGCGGCGGAGGGCCCCGTCGGTGAACTCGAGGTCCTTGGCGCCGAGGCCGTGCTCCTTGAGCACCCTGGGCAGGATGAACCCCTGCGCGATGTGGACCTTCTCCGGCTCGGTATACCCCGAGAGGTAGATGGTCTCCATCCGGTCGAGCAGGGCCCGCGGGATGGTGTAGGTCGTGTTGGCCGTGGTGATGAAGAGCACCTTCGAGAGGTCGAAGGCCAGCTCCATGTAGTGGTCGCTGAAAGAATTGTTTTGCTCGGGGTCGAGAACCTCGAGCAGGGCGGCCGCCGGGTCCCCGCGGAAGTCGGACGTGAGCTTGTCGACCTCGTCCATGAGGAAGACGGGGTTGCGCGAGCCGACCTGCTTCATCCCCTGGAGGATGCGACCCGGCAAGGCGCCGACGTAGGTGCGCCGGTGCCCGCGGATCTCGGCCTCATCACGCACGCCGCCGAGGGAGATGCGCACGAACTTCCGGTCGAGGGCCCGGGCCACAGACTTGGCCAGGGACGTCTTCCCCGTGCCGGGAGGCCCGACCAGACAAAGGATGGGGCCGCGCATGTTCTGAGCGAGCTGGCGGATGGCCAGGTACTCCAGGATGCGCTCCTTGACCTTCTCCAGGCCGAAGTGGTCTTCCTCGAGCACCGTCTCGGCGGCCGAGATGTCCAAGCGGTCGGTCGTCTCCGTCGACCAGGGCAGGGCGATGATCCAGTCGAGGTAGGTGCGGACCACGACCGCCTCGGCGGCCATGGGCGGCATCTTCTCCAGGCGCTCCAGTTCCCTGTCGGCCTTCTCGCGGACCACCTCCGGCAGGGTCAGGGCCTTGAGCTTCTCCTTGTACTCCTCGACTTCCGAGGCGCGGTCTTCCTTCTCCCCGAGTTCCTGGTGGATGGCTTTCAGTTGCTCGCGGAGATAGTACTCCTTCTGGGTCTTCTCCATCTGCCTCTTGACCCTCAGGTTGATCTTGCGTTCGAGCTCCATGATCTCGATTTCGCGGCTGATGAGTTCGCCGAGGAAGAGGAGGCGCTCACCGACGTTGGCCCGCTCCAGGATGGCCTGCTTGTCCTCCATCTTCAGGACGAGATGAAGCTGGGCGGCAATCGTGTCCGCGAACCGACCGGGATCGGCGATGTCGGAGACCGACATCACGGCCTCGGCCGGCAAACGCCGGCTGACCTTGACGAACTTGTCAAACTGCTGGCCGACCGCGCGCATCGTGGCTTCAATCTCGGCCGTGCGCTCGGACTCCTCGTCCAATTCGACTGCCTGGACCTTGAAGAACGGATCGCTACGAAGGAAGTCCTCGATGCGGACGCGGCCGGTGCCGCTGACGAGGACCCGGTAGGTGCCTGTCGGCAGCTTGACGAGCTGCTTGACTTCGGCCAGGGTGCCGACGGTCTCGATGTCCTGCGGCTCGGGCTGCTCAACCGTGGTTTCTTTCTGGGCGGCCAGCACGATGACGTGGTCACGCAGCATGGCCTCGTTGACGGCGTTCAGCGACTTCTCCCGGCCGACCTCGAGGTGAACGGTCATGTGCGGAAAAACCAGCATCCCCCGAAGCGGAAGCAGCGGCAGTTCTCTGGTTGCGGGGCTCCGGCGCTTCATGGGAACCTCCCTCTCGAGGTCGTGAAGGGTTGGAAACGGACAAGGTGAAGAGAGCGAGAAGCCTGCCTGGCAATGATATTCTCTCTGGAAAACGGCAATTCCTTGGTGCCGAGGTCAAGGCTGTAGCGGGAAGGCGAGGCGGTGCGAGAAGATGACGGATGAAAAGGGAAGCCCAGCCAGAGGACCCGAGGCCCTCGACCGGTTCGTGGCCTTCGCGGCGAGCCGCCGGAGCGTCCGGCGCTACCTCCCCGACCCCGTGCCCGAGACCATGCTCCTGCGCATCCTGGAGGCCGCGCGCTGGGCCCCGAGCGCGGTGAACTCCCAGCCGTGGCATTTCGTGGTTGTCACCGACCCCGAGCGCAAGCGAGCCCTCTACGAGCGAGCCAAGATAGCCGGGTTGGTGGGCTGGAGCCACCTCGTGGGGGCGCCGGTGGTCGTGGCCATCGTCGGCGATCCGCGGAACAATCGCTTCTATGTCGTCGATTGCTCGCTGGCTGGGATGAACCTGCTCCTAGCGGCCCACGCCGCCGGCCTCGGGGCTTGCTGGATCGGCGGGTTCACCGAGGAGCGCATCCGCGATGTCATCGGCGTGCCGCGCACCAGGCAGATCATCGGTCTCGTCACCTTGGGCTACCCGCAAGATACGCCGAAGGCCCCGCCGCGTCTGCCGCTGGAGCGGTTGGTCTCCCGTGAGGTCTACGACCCGACCGTGGCCGCCACGCGCAGCGAGCGGTTCCGGCTCAGTGGCCTCTACTCCTTACGGAAGCGGGTCATGACCCTTTTTCGCCGGAAACGCCCGAGGTAGCGGCGCTAGGCGGTGTCCTGGGTCACCGTCGCGGTGCCCGGAGCCGTTCCGGCTCCCAGGACCGAGCTGGCCGCCGCGGGCTGCTCGAGCACATCGCCGATGGGGATGGTGTCCGGCGGGGGCGTGTTCTCGCCGGAAAGCGGGACGCTTCCCCCCTCAGGCTCCCCGCCCGGGTCGGCGGCGGTCGCGCTCGCGGCCCCGGCGCCCGCGGCCGCAACCCCTGCGCTCGCGGTGGCAACCCCGGCGCCCGCAGCCGCGACCTCTGCGGGGATGGGGACCGGCGCCACCGCTTCTTCCGTCGCCGCCCGCGCCGCCGCGAGGGCCTCATCCCGCTTCTCCGCCTGGTCCAAGAGCAGGCTCAGCCGGAGTACCTCGGCCAGGTTCTGGACCGGGATGACCTGCGTCCCGCCCTTCTCCTCCCGCATCATCTCCTGCCAGTTCTCGCTGGGGATGAGGATGCGTTCGGCCCCGGCCCAGCCGGCCGCCTCGATCTTGGCCACGATGCCGCCGACCGGTTTCACGTGCCCGCGGATAGAGAGTTCGCCGGTCATGGCCACCTTGGGGTCGACCGGCACGCCGGTAAGAGCGGAGTAGATGGCCGTCGCCACGGCAATCCCGGCCGATGGGCCGTCCACCGGGACCCCGCCCGGGAAATTGACGTGGATGTCGAAATCCCGGGGGTCCACCCCCAGGTAGCGACGGAGGACGGTAATAACGTTCTCGACCGACCCCTTGGCCATGGACTTGCGGCGCAGGCGGTGGCCGGCCGAGCCTATCTCCTCCTCCTCGATGACCCCGGTGACCACGACCTGACCCTTGCCGCGCGTGGCCGGCACCGTGGCCACTTCAACCTCGATGATCATGGCCATGTTCGGCCCGTAGACGGCCAGCCCAATGGCCAGGCCGATCTGGGGGCTGTCGGGGACGCGCCGTTCGGGGCGCGGGTTGTACTGCCCGCTGGAGACCACCCACTCGATGTCCTCCACGGCGATGCCCAGCCGGCCGTCGTTCTGGGCGATGCCGGCGGCGATCTGGATTATGTTTACCGCCTCCCGACCGTTGGTCGCGTACTTCTTGATGACCTCCACGGCGCGATTCTCCAGGCCGAAATCAATCTTGCGGGCGGCGTTTTCGGCGATGAGTTCCACCTCATCCGGGGTCAGGGCGCGGAAGAACACCTCCACGCAACGCGAACGGATGGCCGGCGAGATGTCCTGGGGCAGGCGCGTCGTGGCTCCAACGAGGCGGAAGTCCGCGGGCAGGCCGTTCTGGAAGATGTCGTGGATGTGCTTGGGGACGTTCTGGTCCTCCGAACTGTAGTAGGCCGACTCCAGGAAGACCTTCCGGTCCTCGAGCACCTTGAGGAGCTTGTTCATCTGGATGGGGTGGAGTTCGCCGATCTCGTCGATGAAGAGGAGACCGCCGTGGGCCTTGGTGACCGCCCCCGGCTTGGGCTGGGGGATGCCGGCCATGCCGAGGGGGCCGGCGCCCTGGTAGATGGGGTCGTGGACCGAGCCGATGAGGGGGTCGGCGATGCCCCGCTCATCGAAGCGGGCGGTGGTGGCGTCGAGTTCGACAAACTTCGCCAGTTCCTTGAAGGGCGAGGTCGGGTTCAACTTGGCCTCTTCGAGGACCAGGCGGGCGACGGCCGTCTTGCCGACCCCGGGAGGGCCGTAGATGATGACGTGCTGCGGGTTGGAGCCGCAGAGGGCCGCCCGAAGGGCCTTGAGCCCCTCCTTCTGCCCGACGATCTCCTCGAACGTCGCCGGCCGGGTCTTCTCGGAGAGGGGTTCGGTGAGAGAGAGTTCCCGCATCTTCTGGAGTTTCTCGAGTTCCTTCTTCGACTCCCGGTCCACGGCGACGCGGTTCCCCTGCTGGCTCCGCAGGAGGTTCCAGAAGTAAAGGCCGATGATGACGGCAAAGAACAGTTGGATGACGTAGAAGAATTGGCTCAAGTACAGGAAGAACTCCCCCCGGCCGACCGTCCGACGGTGCCCCGTGTCGCAGCGTTTTAGGTTCTCACTCGCGCTGGTAGACTATCCGGCCAGGGGCCGCCGGGCGCCCTTCGCCCGTCCCATCTCCTTGTCAAGTCCCTCAAGCGGGCAGGAGGGTTCGTGCCGACCAGTTGTATTTGCTATAGTTAAATGGCAACATGGTTGCGCAATGCGGTCAAGGCATCCGGAGCATCCCCGGAAGCGGACCCAGGAAGGCGGGGAAGCCATGAGTGAAGAGCGGATGGAGACACTGAAAGGCATCATCCGGGACCTGCACGCCGGGCGAGACATGGCCGAGCTGAAGCGCAGGTTCTCCGCCCTGACCGCGGGTGTGAGCGCCACGGAGATTGCCGAGATGGAGCGCCAACTCATCGCCGAAGGGATGCCGGAGGCGGAAATCAAGCGCCTGTGCGACGTCCACACCGAGGTCTTCCGGGACGCGCTCGACGCGGCGACGCCCCGGGCTCTGCCTTCGGACCATCCGGTGGAGGCTCTACGCCGCGAGGGCGAGGAACTCACGAGGGCGACGGCGGGTCTCCGCCGGGCGGCCGAAGCGCTCGGGAGCCCGCCGGCAGCGGACGGGCTTCCGGCGGCGCGGGCGGAGCTTGAAGCTGGAATCACGCGGCTCGCGACCGTCGAGGGGCACTGGCGACGGAAGGAATACCAGCTCTTCCCCATCCTCGAGAAGCACGGCATCGTCGCTCCGCCCAAGGTGATGTGGGCCATCCATGACGACGTCCGGACCTTGCTCAAGGCGTCCCGGGAGCACCTGGCCTCCGACGACGCGGCGGCCCTCGCCGCGGACATCGCCACCCTGACCAGGACGGTGGACGACATGGTCTACAAGGAAGAGAAGATCCTCTACCCCATGTGCCTTGACACCTTCACCGCGGAAGACTGGGACACCGTGCGGTTCGGCGAGACCGAGCGTGCCGGAGCCGAGACCGCGAGGACGACGCTGGCCGGTGCCGGCGACGCCGTGGTCCTGAGGTTCGCTTCTACTCGGAGGGCGACCGGGTCTTCCCGCGGGCGCCGGCCATCATCGGGCGCAAGGTCCAGAACTGCCACCCGCCCAAGAGCGTGCACATCGTCCAGGACATCCTCGACACCTTCCGTAGGGGCGAGAAGGACGTGGCTGAGTTCTGGATTGAGGTCGGCGGCCGGTTCATCCACATCCGGTACTTCGCTCTCCGCGACGCGGCAGGGGCTTACAAGGGCACTCTTGAGGTCGTGCAAGACGCCACGGCCGTTCGGAAGCTCGAGGGCCAGCGCCGACTGCTGGACTGGTAGGCGGGCCCGGCCGCCGGCGTCGCCTGGACTGGTAACCCTCGCCCTGGCCTACCGGCTGCCAGCGGAGCGGGGGCGGCGGAGGACGGCCGGAATCAGGGCAGGGGGATAAGAACGAAGCTCTCTCCGGCGGCGCCGCCGGCATCGACCACAATAAGGTAGCCGCTCCCGACCTCGTACCAGGTCAGCCGGCCCTCGGCGAGAACCCTTGCCCCTTCCGGACCTTCCGCCTGCATCCGGACACCCCCCGGCCGATCCGGCAGGGAACGCACGGTGACGAAGGCCCCTCTGGTCTGGCCGATGACCGTAGGCGCCTCGCCGCTCCAGACCCGCTCCACGGCCCGCCAAGTCCCGTCGGGCCGGCTCAGGTCGTAGTCCCGGGAGTCGTCGACACCCGCTCCCTCGTCCCGCAGGGCGACTCGGACCAGCGAGGGAACCGGCCACTGGACGTAGGCCACGCCCGGCGGGAGGTCGGCCAGCTTCGACGCCGCGCCCGTCGCCTTCTCCCAAACCCACAACTCGCGGGCCCGCACCACCGGCGCCGGGCCGACGTAGCCCCGGGGCGGGTCGGTCACCGTGACCGTCTCCACCGGGCCGCAGTTGAAGACCACGGCCGCCCCGTCGGGCGACACGGCGTAGCTTCCGATGCGGGGAAGCTCGCCGCCAGGCGGCTCCAGGCGGGCCTCCTCGGCCCCCGTCCAGTCGCGGAAAGAGATGGCGCGGATGGCCCCGACCCACAGGTTCCCGGGAATGGGGCTGGCCTCCACTTTGAGGGCCTCGACGACCACAATCCGGCCGTCGGGCGTCTCGCCCCCGAGGGCCGCCCACTCGGCCAGCGAGGTGATGTCCGCGGTCGTGCCGGCCCGGAAGTCGACGGCGTGGGCCGCCAGCTTGCCCGGCTCGGCCGAGGTCTCCCAGACGGCGGCCCAGCCGTCCGGCGTGAAATGGACGCCCTCTCCGCCCTCGCCGCGGTCGTCGGCATCGGTGGCCAGCAAGATCACGGTCCCGGTAGCGAGGTCGACCTTCCGCACGAAACCGCTGCGGTGATAGATGAGGGTCGAGCCGTCGCTCGTCAGCCGGAAGAAGGCGTAGGGTGGGTCGAGCGGGATGAAGCAGACGTCGGAGGGCGAACCCCCCGAGACAGGCACGGCGCGTACCCACCAGCCGACCTCGCCCTGACCCTGCCCGCCCTCTTTCCGGCCCTCCTCGACATAGAGGACCCGGGTCTCGTCTCCGGACCAGCCGAGGAGATGAGCCTGCCGCGACAGGCCCTCACCGACACAACTCCCCGTGCCGGAGGTCGTGTCGATGACCCAGAGTTCCCCGTGCGTGAAGTTCTCTCCGAGAATGGCGAACCGCTTCCCGCCCCGGTCCCAGGCGTGCGCCCACGGGTCGAGCCATGAGAACGGGCCGCACGTCAGGCGGCCGTCCGGTCCGACGACCACCGCCAGCGGTAAGCCCGGGGCCGTTCCACCCTGCTCCTGGTAGGGCACCCCGGTTCGCGTGTAGCCGACGACCCGCCACCCCTCGCCGCCTTCCGCTCCAGGCTGAACGTAGACAAGCGCGTACTCCTCAAGGAAGTCGTAGCGGACCGGCGCGGACCCCGCCGTCTCCTTGGCCTCGACCGTGAAGACAGCCCTGACCGTCGCCTCTAACTGGGGGGCTGTGGGGGCCTCGTTTGAGCCGTAGGACACCAGGCTGAACCGCGGTTTGCTGACGGAGACCACCGTCTTGCCGGTGTTGCGCCACAGGATGAGATCCCACGGACCCGAGGTGTCCACCCGAACAAAGGAGTGGAAGTCGGGGTCGAGAGGAGGGCGCTCCATCCCGCGCAGGATGTCGTGATGAATGAGGGCCGCGACGGCCTCTTGGTCTCCCCTCCGGGCCGCGGTATGGAAGGCCCTGGTCGTCGCCAGGACCTTCGCCGAACCGGCGAGACAGCCGCTGGCCACGACGAGAGTCACCAGGAGGGCCAGGGCCGCACAAACCGGGCCGGGGGACACGGCCGTGGCTGTCGGCCCGCCGGGCCCGCGCGGTGAGTCCGTCCGGAACATGCCCATCTTGCCGACCTCCCCGACGCCAATCGACTCCTCGCCGTCATATTCCCTCCTCCTGCCAGGACCCCTGGTCCACCAACGCTTGGACCCACATTCTGCGATGCTCGACAATTTTCGCCAGGGGATGTAGGATATTGCCAAGCCCTGTAATGGGCGTAACCCGTCCAAGAAGGGGTCAACTGGACAACTGACTCCAGACGGGGTAAGGGAGGCCGGCGGGTGCAGGAAAAGACCTGGGACTTCGACCAGTGGGCCAGGGACTACGATGGCTGGGTTTCCTCGGACTCGCTCCTCTACGCGCGGTACGGAGAGGTCCTGGACCGCGTGCTGACCGTGGCGGCTGTCGGGCCCGGGAAGAAGGTCCTCGATATCGGGACGGGCACGGGCACCCTCGCCCTCGGCGGCCTCAAGCGCGGAGCGGTCGTCGTCGGGCTTGACCCTTCCGAGAAGATGCTCGGTCTGGCCCGTGAGAAGGCTAAAGGCCTCGGAGCGACCGCGCCCGTCCCCACCTTCCTCCTGGTCGCCGAACCCTTCCTGGCCCTCCCGTATCCCGACGGCACTTTCGACGCCGTGGTCAGCACCTACGCCTTCCACCACATCCCGCAGCACCGCCAGCCCGACGCCGTGCGGGAGATGCTGCGCGTTTTGGCCCCCGGCGGCAGCCTGGCCATGGGCGACCTCATCTTCGCGAGCGCGGAAGCCGAACGGGAGGCCCTTTCCCGCTATGAGTGGCTGGAGGAGGAGTACTTCGCGCGTCTTGACGAACTGGCCCCCGCCCTGACCCAACTGGGACTCACGCTCCAGGCTGAGCAGTTCACCCCGGTCACCTGGGTCGTCTGGGCCACGAAACTCTCCGCGGGTGGGCCGCCCCTCCCGGCCCGCTGAAGCTCCAATCGTCTACGCCGTCTCTTCCTTCGGCTTCGCCCCCACCTCAGGCTTGACCTTGCGGGTGCCCGGCACGAGGATGGGCTCCTTCTGCTTCATCACGACCTCCGTGTTGACGATGCACTTGGACACGTCGGTACGCGACGGCAACTCGTACATCACATCGAGCATGATGTCCTCGAGGATGGCCCGCAGGCCGCGGGCCCCGGTGTTGCGCTTCATGGCCTCGGCGGCCACGGTGCGCAGGGCGTCATCCGTGAACTCAAGGTCCACGCAGTCGAGTTCGAAGAACTTGCAGTACTGCTTGGTGAGCGCGTTCTTCGGCTCGGTCAGGATGCGGATGAGGGCGCTCTCGTCCAGCGCGTCAAGGGTCACGATAATCGGCACGCGCCCCACGAACTCGGGGATCATCCCGAATTTGAGGAGGTCGTCGGGCATTATCTTGGCCAGGATCTCGCCTATCCGGGCCTTGCTCTGAGCGGTCCGTATCTCGGCCCCGAAGCCCAGCCCCTTCTTGCCGATGCGGCTCTGGATGATCCGGTCGATGCCGTCGAACGACCCGCCGGTGATGAACAGGATGTTGGTCGTGTCGATCTGGATGAATTCCTGGTGGGGGTGCTTGCGGCCGCCCTGCGGCGGGACGCTGGCCACCGTGCCCTCCAGAATCTTGAGCAGGGCCTGCTGGACACCTTCGCCCGACACGTCGCGCGTGATGGACGGGTTCTCCGACTTCCGCGCTATCTTGTCGATCTCGTCGATATAGACGATGCCCTTCTCGGCCTTCTCGATGTCGTAGTCGGCGTTTTGGATCAGCTTGAGCAGGATGTTCTCGACGTCCTCACCGACGTAGCCCGCTTCCGTCAGGGAGGTCGCGTCGGCGATGGCGAAGGGCACGTTGAGGAACCGGGCCAGGGTCTGGGCCAGGAGGGTCTTGCCCGAGCCGGTCGGCCCGAGCATGACGATGTTCGACTTCTGGAGTTCCACATCGTCGATCTTCCCACCCAGGTTGATCCGCTTGTAATGGTTGTAGACGGCGACCGACAGGATCTTCTTGGCCCGCTCCTGGCCGATGACGTACTCGTCCAGGAAGGTCTTTATCTCCCGGGGCTTGGGCAGATCCTTCAGTTCGAGCTCGAGCTCCTCGCTGAACTCGTCCTCGATGATCTCGTTGCACAACTCGATGCACTCGTCGCAGATGTACACGCCCGGCCCGGCGACCAGGCGTTTCACCTGTTCCTGGACCTTGCCGCAGAACGAGCACTTGAGTTGGCCCTTCTCATCGGTGAACTTGAACATGGGTCACCTCTTCCAACCAAGTTCCCTGCGCTTCCCCCGCCTACCTATCTACTTGACACCCTTTCGCGCCAAAGGCTCCCTCGGGTTGAGCGTGCCATCGATCAGCCCGTAGACCTTCGCTTCTTCCGGGGACATGAAGAAGTCGCGCTCCGTGTCCCTGGTCACGCGGTCCAGGGGCTGCCCCGTGTGACGGGACAGGATCTCGTTCAGCTTTTCGCGCGTCTTCAGAATCTCCCGGGCGTGAATCTCTATGTCGGACGCCTGGCCTTGGGCCGCGCCGGCCGGTTGGTGGATCATAATCCGGCTGTTGGGTAGGGCGAAGCGCTTTTCCTTGGCCCCGCCGGCCAGGATGACCGCGGCCGCGCTGGCCGCCATGCCGACGCAGATGGTCGAGACGTCGGATTTGATGTACTGCATCGTATCGTAGATGGCCAGACCGGAGTGCGCGAATCCTCCCGGAGAGTTGATATAGAGGTGGACGTCCTTCTCCGGGTCCTCACTTTCCAGGAACAGAAGCTGAGCCACCACGAGATTGGCTATCGTGTCGTCGATCTCGGTGCCGATGAAGATGATCCGGTCCTTTAAGAGGCGGGAGTAGATGTCATAGGAGCGTTCGCCTTTGGGCGTCTGCTCGACGACGATTGGCACCAAATACCCGCTCATCAGTGGTTCCCCTCTCCCCTAAGCCTGCTTCGATTCTTTCGGCTGGCGGGCCGTATTTTCGTGCGCCAAGTAGAGAACCGTCTTGTCGGTGATTATCCCCGTCCGCAGCGACTCTAGACGCCCGGCGTCGTTCACGAAGTATTCGCGGACCTTCTCCGGCTTCTGCCTGGCCGAAGCGGCCAGTCTGGCAATCTCGAACTCTATCTCGGCCCCTTCGGCCTGGATGTTCTCGCGCTTGGCGATGGCCTCCAGGACGAGTTCACGCTTCACTTCGTGTTCGGAGCGCCGGCGGAGGTCCTTCTCCCACTGCTCGCGCTCCAGTCCGACTATCTTAAGGTACTGGTCGATGTCCAGGTTCTGCCGGGACAGGCGCTCCTTAGTGTCTTCCGTGTGACGCTCGATGCTCCGGGTGATCAGGGTCTCCGGCAGTTCGACCTCGGCGTCGGCCGTCACCCGCTCGACGACCTGCCGGGCCAGCTCGTCGCCTGCGTCGCGCTTGGCTCTCTCCTCAAGGCTCTCCTGGACCCGCTCTCTGAGCGCGACCAGATCCAGCCCGGTCACTTCCTTGGCGAACTCTTCGGTAAGCTCCGGCAGGTTCTTCTCCTTCACTTCCCGGACGGTGACTTTGATCAGGGCCGTCTTCCCCTGCAGCGCGGGGTTCGGTATGTCGGCCGGGAAGGTCAGGGTCGCCTCGCGCTCCTCGCCCACCTTGGCGCCCTGGATGGCCTTCTCGATCTCCGGCTCGACCTGGCCCGCGCCCAACTGGACCAACGCGCCTTCGGTGTCGCCGCCCGGGAACTTCTCCCCATCGATGGTCCCGCGGTAGTCCAAGACGGCAAACAGACCGTCGGTCAGGGCCGTCTCCGGCCCGACCGGTTCCAGGACAGCCTGCCGCTCCTGGATTGAGCGTAACTGCGCCTCGATGTCGTCCTCGGTCACGGGCTTGGGGGCGACCTCAAGACCCAGTCCAGTGTATTTCCCCAACCTGACCTCCGGCTTCACCTCGACCGTCGCCTTGAAAAGAAAGGGCTCGTTCTCCTGGAACTTGACGATCTCCACTTCCGGGCGGGTGATGGGGTCGAGGCCCTTGGTCTCCAGAGCCTGAGCGTAGGCTTCGGAGACGGCGGTCTCGAGGGCCTCCTCGCGGAAAGCCTCCAAACCGACGTGCCTCTCCAGGACGGGGCGCGGAACCTTGCCCGGCCGGAAGCCGGGCACGTTCACCCGGCCGACAAGACTCCGGTAGGCCCGGTCGTAGGCCCGGCTAACCTGCTCGGGGCTGACCGTCACCGCCAAACTGACCTTGTGTCCTTCGAGCTTCGTCACGGCGACGTCGAGGGGTAGGGCGGAGGGCTCTTGTCGGCTCGTCAGCTTTATCGTCACTCCAGGGCGGAAGCCCTCGGACCCGTCACCGGTAGCGCCGGCCGGACCGGTCGAACCGCGGCCGGGCGGGGCGCCCACGGCGGGGGAGGGAGGGATTCGTAGATTGGGAAACTGGTGCGGGCGGGGAGACTCGAACTCCCATGGGACCAGCCCATACGGTCCTAAGCCGTACGCGTCTGCCGTTCCGCCACGCCCGCTCGAACCGCAAACTGGTGGTGGGCCATGAAGGACTCGAACCTTCCACCGTCCGCTTAAAAGGCGGATGCTCTGCCGGATGAGCTAATGGCCCACAAGAAGACTGGCTGGGGCGGCTGGATTCGAACCAACGATCGGGGATCCAAAGTCCCCTGCCTTACCACTTGGCCACGCCCCAGCACCATACTTTCGCCCGCCAACCGGCGGAACAAGAACCGGGCAAAATGGGGTGAATGACGGGTCTCGAACCCGCGGCCTCCAGAGCCACAGTCTGGCGCTCTAACCGACTGAGCTACATTCACCACAAAACTATCGCAGGTCATCGGTGTTGGTGCCGCGGCCACCGACGTCCCAAATTGGCGCGCCTGGGAGGATTCGAACCCCCGGCCATCTGGGTAGAAGCCAGCCGCTCTATCCACTGAGCTACAGGCGCGCTGCAAAATCATGGAGCGGGTGATGGGAATCGAACCCACGCTAGGAGCTTGGAAGGCTCCCGCCCTACCATTAGGCTACACCCGCCCGCGATACCCGCATGTCGTGGAACTCCTCAAGGTGCGGCCCCCGAAAGGGCACGTTATAGTATAGCACGCGCTCGAAAAGACCGTCAAAACACTGGCAGAGTATGGTGTTATTGACCGGAATGCTGGTCGGGGCGCCGGGATTTGAACCCGGGACCTCCTGCTCCCAAAGCAGGCGCGCTAGCCAAGCTGCGCTACGCCCCGACGGCCCAGCCGAGCGTCGAGTCTAGCCTAGTATAGAACGGCAATATCAAAGGGTCAACGAAACGACTTCCAGCGCGGCAGCCAGGCGCTTGTTCATCTCGGCGGGCGTCACACGGCAGGCCGAGGCCAGTTGCGCTTCAAGGTCCTTCAGCGGTCGCCGGCAAGCAGCGATGAGTCTTCGCGAAGCGGGATATCGCCGCCGGAGGCCGGCCAGGCGGGCCGCGAGCCCCACGTAGGCCTCCTCAACAAGCTTGTCGACCAGCATCAGAATCCGCTCTTCCCAATTCAACGGTTTGAATTCCGCGACAAGAAACGAATCTAAACCGTGGACGAGCACCGCTCGCGCCAGGCGCGGGTCGAAACCCTGCCCGGCCACCCACTGGGCCGAGAGCCGAGCGTGCTCGACGGCGCCCCGGGACGGCTTGGCGCCGTCCCCCTTCGGTTTGTCGAACGGGCTTCGGCCGATGTCGTGGAGCAGGCCGGCGGCAGCCGCCAGCCGAGCGTCGGCAGGCACGCCGGCCTCGGCCAGGGACAAGGCCAACTCACGGCCCAGACGGCCGGCCGCGAGTTGGTGTCGGACCAGACCGGGTGGGCACTTGGCGGTGAACAAGGCCTGAAGGCACGTCCCATGGCCGGGGAGCGGACCCTGCGGCGTCTCGAAGTCCTGGGCCGCGAAGGCTTCAAAGAGGTAGCCTCGCACGGCCCGGAGGGCGCGGGACCTGTGGCTGACCCGGGCCTTCTCGTCCCGGCTAACCTCGGCAAAGGTGCGGCCCAGGTCCCGGGAGAGGAAGACCGGGTCGTAGCCGAAGCCGCCGCTCCCCCTGGGCTGGCCGGTGATCTCACCCTCCGTCATCCCCTCGGCCACGAAGAGCGGGCCGTCCGGGACCTTGAGGGCCACGGCCGTCCGGAACCTGGCGCCGCGCCGGCCCTGCGGGACGCCGGCCAGCCGTTCCAGGAGAAGCTTGTTGCTTTCGGCCGGACCACCCCCGCTGTACCGCGCCGACAAGACGCCCGGGGCCCCGCCCAGAGCGTCGACCTCGAGCCCCGAGTCCTCACCCAGGGCGACCTCTCCGGACCAGCCGGCGGCGGCCAGAGCCTTGAGAACGGCGTTGCCGGAGAAGGTGGGCCGGTCCTCGGTGACCGACGGGGCGTCCGGGGAAAGCGACCGGAGAGTGAGACCAAGAGCGTCCAGAGCCGGGGACAGGATGGGACCAAGCTCGGCGACCTTGTCCGGATTCGTGGTCGCCACCAGGAGGGTGCGAGACTCCGGTGAACTCACCGGCCGTTCCCGTCGGGAGAGGGGACGGCGTCCGCGTCGGCGCCCAGGGCGTCCTTCTGGAACTCTATCAGCCGGGCGCAGCCGGAGCGGGCCAGGGCCAGCAGGCTCTTCAACTCCTCCTCGTCGTAGCTCCCGTGCTCCGCGGTGCCCTGGATCTCGACAAACCCTCCGCGCCCGGTCATGACGACGTTCATGTCGACGCGGGCCTCGCTGTCTTCGGCGAAGCAGAGGTCGAGGATGGGTTCCCCGCGGACGATACCCACCGACACGCCGGCCACGTAGTCCACGATCGGGAAGGCCGAAACTCGGCCGGCCTTCTTCAGTTTGAGGCAGGCGTCGGCCAGGGCCACGAAGGCGCCGGTGACGGCGGCCGTCCGGGTTCCCCCGTCGGCCTGGAGAACATCGCAATCGATCCAGATGCTGCGTTCCCCGAGGGCGTCAAGGTCCACCACAGCCCGCAGGCTCCGCCCGACAAGGCGCTGGATCTCCAGGGAACGGCCGGCCGACTTCGGGGCGAGGCCGCTCTCGCGCGGGCGCCGGTCCGGTGTGGCCCGGGGGAGCATGGCGTACTCCGCCGTCACCCAGCCGCGGCCGGTCCCCTTCAGGAACTGGGGGACCTTGTCCTCGACCGAGGCCGTGGTGAGGACCCAGGTGTCGCCGGAGCGGACGAGGACGGAGCCCTCGGCGTACCGGGTGAAGTTGCGGGTGAGGGAGAACGGACGCAGGTCGGACGCTTCACGCCCATCGATCCTCAAGACGGCACCCCCGAACGAGCCGCCCCGTTCAGACCGGCGAGTCGGGGAAGGTGACTTCCTGGACCTCGTCCAGCCGCAAACGGTATGGCCCGGTCTTGTCGACATCCGCGAGGAGTTGCCCGGCGCGCTCGGCCAAGTACGACGCCCGGCCGGTGGTCAGAAACCCGACCTCGACCGGCAACCCGCCGCTTCGCTCAACGACCCTGGTTCCTTCGCCGGAGGGACCGGCCATGCCTTCCAGCGCCCGGGCCCGGGCCACCAGGTCCGCGGCCAGCGCCTCCGCCGGGTCGACGACCCGCACCGGGCGACCGAGGACTTCGGTCCGGAGAACCTCTTCGATGGTCCGGGCGGCAAAGGGGTAGTGCGTGCAGCCCAGGACCACGATGTCCGGATTGGCCTGGGCCGACCCCCGACCACTCCGCAGCCCGTCGGTGGCCGCGAGGACCGCGCGACGGAGAATGTCCCCGTTGCGCCCCTCTTCGATGATGCTTGCCAGAAACGGGCAGGCCCAACCTGTGATTGGGCCGCGGTAGCCCGCCTGGCGGAGAGCCCTTTCCCAGACCCGCCGGCGCACGGTGCCTTCGGTCCCGAGGACGATGATTCGCTCGGGGGCGTGCCGAGCCGCGAGTTCGGAGACCAGGCGGGAACCGGGGCCGATGATGTCGACGACGGGGACGGAGGTCCGGACGAGACCCTCCCTGACCCCGGAGGACGACGCCGTGTGGCAGGCGATGGCCACAAGCCCCGCGCCCGCGGCCGCCAGCCGTTCCGTGCCGGCCAGGGCGAAGCGCCTGACCTCCTCGGCCGAGCGCGGTCCGTAGGGGAAGCGCTGGAGGTCGGCCAGGTAGATGACGGACTTCCAGGGGGGCGGGGCGACGTCGAGGAGACGCCGGAGCAGGCTGAGCCCGCCGACCCCTGAATCGAAGATGCCGAGCGTCAATGAAGGAAAGACGATGGCCACGCGTGACACCCCGTACCGTTCAAGAGTCTGGTTCCCATCATTACTATCCGCCGGAGGCGGCGAAGAAGTCCTCGAGGCCTTCGAAGATGGCCCGGGCAATGGCGTCGAGGGTTCCGGCCTGCTGGAGCACGGCCAGGTCCGCCGCGTTGGTCATATACAGGCTCTCCACCAGACAGGAAGGCATGTGCGCTTCGCGGGTGACGACGAAGTCCGCCCAGCGGACGCCGCCGTCGGGCCGGCCGAGACCGTCCAGCAGCCGGCTGAGGATGAACTCGGCCAGGGGGCGGCTCTGGGCGTTGTAGAAGTAGACCTCCGAACCGCAGATGGCCGAGCGGTCGTTCGCGTTCAGATGGATGGAGACGAGGGCGTCGGCCCCGACGGAATTGGCCAGTTCGGGCCGTGCGTACTTGCCCGGGTTGTCCGCGGCGGTCTCCCGGGTGAGGGTGACTTCCGCCCCGGCGGCCCGCAAGAGTTCGGCCAGCTTAAAGGCGATCAGGGGGGTCAGGTCCGCCTCGCGCAGGCCCGGGACCATGGCCCCGGGGTCGCTGCCGCCGTGGCCGGCGTCGAGGACAATCTTCTTGCCGGTCAAGGCGGACCGGCCGATGTCCAGGACCAGCCCGTCCGAGGTCGTCTTGGCCTCGGCCGCCGACGGCCCCCGCAGCCCCAAGGTGAAGGTCACGGTCTGGCTCGGCTTGTCCTCGGCGTAGGTGATGTCCCGCACAAGGTCGTCACCGTAGGAGACGGTCCCGCTCTCCGCCAGCTGACCCCCGAGCCGGGCACCCGGGAACTGGAGGATGAGGCGCTCGGGACCGGAGGCGCGGCTGAGCGAGGCCCGGAGCGGGCGCCCCGCCCACAACGTGAGCCGGCCGCCCGTATCGAGGCGGTCGTACTCGAAGCCGGTGAGGGTGACCGTCCCGCCAAGATAGACGACGATGCCGTTCCCATCCCGAATCACGTTGTAGGCCACTGCCGCCGGGCCGTCAAAGACGATGCGGGCGATGTCGGGATCCGTGTTGAACTGGCCGCTCCGCACCTGGGTGATGCCCATCCGGCCGACTTCGATGGTCCGCTCGGCGGCGGACATAGCCTCCATGGCCTTCGACAGGGTCGCCCGGCGCGCGTCCATAACCAGCCGCCAGGGATTCGAGGCCTCCCAGACACGGTAGTCGCCGGGCCCGTTCATGTGGATGACGACGCGCTCCGACCCGGCCTCGTCCACGAACTCGACGCCGAGGACTTTGTACTGGATCTCGACGACGATGGCCGTCTGGCCGGGCTCGAACGTCGCGGGGAGGTCGCCCAGGCCGAGGGGTGGCGACGGGTCCCAGGTCGCCCACACCTCGTAGCGGACCGGCTCCTCGGTGTCGAAGACGATGCGGGCCCGCGAGGAGCCGCCCCCGAGGTCCTCGGTGAAGGAGCGTATCTGCGTCACTCCGGCGACCCCGACGGGAGTGGCCGCCGCTATCTCCAGCCGGGCGTCGGCGACGTCGATGAGCAACCGGTCGGGGTACTGTTCGTTCTTGGCCAGGGTCGAGACGCGGTACGGCCTCGGGCCGTTGGTGATGATGACGAACCTGGCCACGCCGGAGGTCTCCTGCCAGGAAAGCCCCTCCACAGCCGGGCCGATGTCGCCGGCGGGCCCGGTGGCGCCGTAGTCCACGGTCACCTGGCGTTTGGCCTGGTCCCAGAACACCGAGGCCCCCAGGCTCTCGGAGACGAAGCGAATCGGGACCATGGTCCGGCCGCTGACGAGACGGGCGGGGGCGTCGAGGGTGACCGTGCGGTCGCCGACCCGGGCCTGGGCGTCGCCGACCTTGATGACGATTGAGAGCGAACCTGAGGTGACCGTGGCAACCTGGGACGCTTGATCCCAGTCGACCTGGGCGCCGAGGTTCGCGGAGACGACGCGGAGGGGCACAAGGGTCCGCCCGTTGACGAGCATCGGCGGAACGTCGGTCTTGGTGAGGGCGCCGTTGATGACCAGGGTTATCTCTCCCGCCGCGGCCGCCTGGCCCGGGGCCAACGCCAAAGGCGAGACCACCGCGAGGAGGGCCAGGGTCAGGGCGAGAAGGCGGGCGAGAAGGCGGGCGAGACCGCAACCGTTCCGCAAGAGACCGCCCTCCTCCCCCACAAAAACGCGACTAGCTGGGAGATTGCGGCCGGGTACCCGCAACTTGGCGGGTGGTCTTCGACCGGGCCCGACAGATTCCTTCACAAGTCGACTGTTCCGCAACTGGCAGGGGCAGGAAAGCGGCGGGCGGGAAGCGGGCTTAGCGGCCCTCAATGTAGTAGCGGAGGATCTCCTCCATGACCTCTTGGAGGTCGAGTTGGCGGACGAGGGTGCGGGCATCGCCGTGGGAGGTGATGTAGAGCGGGTCCCCGCAGAGAAGGTAGCTGGCTATCTGGGCCACCGGGTTGTAGCCCTTCTCCTGAAGCGCGAGGTAGACACGCTGGAGGATCTCCCGCGAACTCGGCTCGCTTCCCGGCGTGTCGAGGGCGATGACCTTGGTCCTGTCCCGGTTGTTGCTGATGGGCACGGCGAGCCGACCTCCCGGGTCCGATGCTCGGAGCGTTGTTCTTGGCTGGCTTGCCAGGAAGTTCGGCGCGGACGACTGGCAATCCTCTGCCCGCCGGCCTGGCGAGAGAAGGCAAATCGTGAGACGAAAGGAAAGGACGCCTTCCCGCCGGAAGGCGTCCTATGTCTTTTGGTGGAGGCGGCCGGAATTGCACCGGCGTCCACAGGCGCGTAAGTAGCGGCGTCTACAAGGCTTATCCTCCAGGAATTTGTTTCGCCGTCTCCCGACCCCTAGAGGATCGGTCGGGGACAACTAGCCCGTTGGTGTCCCGGACGGTACCAGGCGACTCCGTCCAGTAAGCCCGCATCTTTGACGCCCTTGACGGACCCTGCGGGCAGAAGTCCGGAGGACGTAGCCGCTACGCGGCGGCTAGAACGTAGTTATCGTTGGCTTTTTGCTTTGGTCCCGCGGATTTACGAGTCGCGGGGGCTCGACCTGCAGCCACTACCCACACCAACCCGTGTCGAGACTATTTCGCCCCCTTCAGTTGAAGCGTCTCATCCTTCAACTCCAAATGACGAAAGGCCGGTTGAAGGATATTTAGCATACCACAAAGACGATGAGAAACAAGAGACTTCGGCAGCTAGTCCTCGTCTCCGGCGCTGTCTCCGCGGCCGCCGCTGTCTCCGGCGCCGCCGCCGCGACCCCGCCCGCGCGGCCCGGTCGGCGCGACGCCCTCACGGCCGGTGAGCGCCCGTTCCATCGCGCGCTTCGCGTCGCGTTCGGCGAGGTCTTGACGCTTGTCGTAAGTGTGCTTGCCGCGGGCGACCGCCAGTTCGACCTTGGCCCGGGGACCGCTGAAATAGATGCGCAAGGGAACCAGAGTGTAGCCCTTCTCGCGGACCTTCTGAGTCAGACGCCGTATCTCCATCTTATGCAGGAGCAGTTTGCGCGGTCGCAACGGCTCGTGATTATAACGGTTTCCCTGCTTGTACGGGGAGATGTGGCTTCCGACCATGAAGGCCTGCCCGTCCTTTATCTCCACGTAGCTGTCGCGAAGGCTGCACTGGCCGGCCCGCAAGGACTTGACCTCCGTCCCGACTAGGACGAGGCCAGCCTCATGCGTCTCTTCGATGTGATAGTCGTGACGGGCCTTGCGGTTCTCGGCCACGACTTTGACGGTGGACTCGGCCAAGAGAGCCTCACCTTCCCCGGTCGGGCGGCTCAGCCGCCCTCCGGCGCCTGCGTGGCGGCGGCCTCTATCGCCTTCGTAAGAGTAACACAGATTCGGGGTCTCGGGGCATCAGGCGGGGGTTCGCCGTCCTTAGGCCGGCAACAGGTCCACGTGGCGCTTGGTCATGTCCACCCGGGCCACTTGGACCCTCATCATCCCTCCGAGCTTCGGCGCCGTCCGACCCAGTTCCCGGGCCGGCACGAGACCCTCCACTCCGTTCGCGAGGCGCACGAAAACACCAAAATCGAAGACATCGACGATCTCACCCTCCTCCACCCAGCCCAGACACGCCCGGGCGAGTTCCGTTCGGGCCAGGCGCAGGGTCTCGGCCTCGGCCTTCTCGGCCGCCCGCTCGGAACGCGAGTTGGCCGCCGCCAGCGCCGCCGTCGGGACGAGCCCGCGGTTGTCGGCGTCGCGCGCGGTACCGGCGAGGACAGCCCCCAACTGGCGGTGGACGGTCAGGTCCGGGTAGCGGCGGATGGGTGAGGTGAAGTGCAGGTAGTTCGGCGAGGCGAGCGCGAAGTGCCCAAGGGGCTCCACGCTGTACTTGGCCAGGGGCAGGGCCCGGAGCAAGGCTTTCTGGACCACGCCCTCCTCCGGGCGGCCACGCGAGGCCTCAAGGATGGCCTGGAGGTCGGCCGGACGCGGACGGCGATCAGAGGGCACGCGGTAGCCCAGCGGGGCCAGCTGCTCGCGCAGGGCGACCAGGTCATCGTGGAACGGCTCCTCATGGGCCCGGCTGATGAAGGGCAGGCCGGCCCAGAGCAGGTGGTCGGCCACCGTCTCGTTGGCGAGGATCATGAACTCCTCGATGAGTTGGGTGGCGGGGTTGCGGGGGCGCCGGACGATGGCCACCGGGTTGCCCTCCCCGTCGAGTTCGGCCTTCTCCTCGGGGAAGTCGAAGTCCAAGCTGCCGCGGTCCATGCGGCGGCGCCGCAGGCAGGCGGCGAGCCGACCCATCTCGACCAGGACGCCGGCGACGCCCACCGGAAGGGCCGGGCCGCTCGCGCCCTCGCCCTGTTCCAGCACCACCGCTACCTCGTCATAGGTCAGCCTGGCCACCGTCCGGATGACCGACCGCCGGAGTTCGTGGGCCACGACGCGCCCGGCGGCATCGACATCCATGAACACGCTGAGCGTCAGGCGGTCCACGCCGGGGTGAAGGCTGGCGATGCCGTTGGACAGCCGGGGCGGGAACATGGGCAAGACGCGATCCACGAGGTAGACGCTGGTGCCGCGTTCCCGGGCCTCTTTGTCCAGGGTGGAGCCGGGTGGCACGTAGCGGGCCACGTCGGCGATGTGGACGCCCAGACGCCAGGCGGCGGGGTTCTTGTCCGAGCGGCCTTTGCGGGCGGCGCCGGCGGCCGGCGGACCGTCCGGCCACGATAGCGAGACGGCGTCGTCGAGGTCGCGCGCGTCGGCGTCGTCGATGGTGAAGACGACCTCCCCGGTGAGGTCGAGGCGACCTTCGCGCTCGGCCGGGGCGACCTCGCGCGGTAGCCGGTCCGCTTCGGCGAGGACCTCCTCGGGGAAGGTCTCGCGCAGGCCGTAGGAGCGGATGATGGCCAGGGTCTCCGCGTCCGGGTCTCCAGAGGTTCCGAGCCGCTCGACGATCGACCCGGCGGGCTCGGGTCGCCCGGGGCGGGGGAAGGTGGCGACGGCGACAACGACCTTCTCCCCGGCCGAGGCCCCGAGGTCGGCCCCGCGCACGGCGACGGCCGGAAGCCGTCGGTCGTCCGGGTCGACCCACCGGTCGCGCCCGGATCGCCGGAGCGTCCCGACCACGGTCGGGTTGGCGCGCTCGAGCACGCGGATGACCTCTCCGGAGGGCGGATCGTCGGGGGCCGAGGAGGTGGACCCGCTCGCCAGGCGCTTCTGACGGCGCAGGCGGCGCGCGACGACGGTGTCGCCGTGCATGGCCCCGGAAGCGGCGAGCCTGTCGGGGCTCACGGCGAGGACGGGCCGGCGGCTCCCGTCGGCGATGACCACCGCCCGGCCATCCCGGCGGACGGCCAGGCGGCCGGTCGTCTCGTTGGAACTCGGGTTGACGGGACGCTCGCCCAAGTCTACAGCCCCAGTTCCGCGCTGATGCCCTGCATGGCCTCGAGCCCCAGGGCGACAAACTCCTCGAGATCGAGGCCCAGTTCGGCTTTGGCGGCCAGCATCGGCTCGCGCCTGGCGCCTCGGGCGAAAGCCTTCTCACCGAAGCGATTCATGATGAACTTGGCGTCGATGGCCCCGAGCTTCTTGGCCGGGTTGATGAGAGCGGCGGCGACGATGAGCCCGGTAAGGGGGTCGGAAGCGTGAAGGGCCTTCGCCATCATGGTCGGCCGGGGAAGACCATGGTGTTCGTTGTGGGCCTTCACGGCCTCGACGATCTCCGGGGCCAACCCGGCGGTCTCGAGCATCTCTCCCCCGACAAGGCTGTGCCGGTCAGGGCTGTCCTTGGTCGTCTCGTAGTCGATGTCGTGGAGGAGGCCGGCCAGGCCCCACTTGTCCGCGTCCTCGCCGAAGCGGGCGGCGAGCCGTCGCATCACGGCCTCCACCGCGAGGATGTGTTTTCTGAGGTTGGAGGTCCGCACGTTTTCGAGCATGAAGTCGAGCGCTTGCTGCCGGTTCAAATGTATCCCTCCCGCACCATACTTTCCCCGGGAGGGCCGGTCAAACCTCCCGGACCCGCGGCGGGGGCGACCGGTCGCACAAGCAAAGAGCCGTCCCGCAGGACGGCTCGACGGCCCCGACGCTCCGAGGCTAGACGGCCCCGACGCTCCGAGGCTAAGCGGCCTTCCTCATGAAGGTCAGGATGAGCGACGTGATCAGGAAGGCGATGGCGAGACCCGCCGCCACCTTGCCGAGGAGGTCGTCCATACCCTTGCGCTTGCCGAAGAAAGTCTCAGCTCCGCCGGCGATGGCGCCCGACAGGCCGGCGCTGCGGCCCGACATGAGGATGACGCTCACGATGAGTCCCAAAGAGAAGACGACGTGGAAGACGGTGGTAATGATCTCGAGCATGTTCCGGACGCACCTCCGTAAACAACGACCATTCTAGCACAGCCGGGGTCTTCGGACAATCTTCGGCTCACGGTAGGTAGCGGCCAGGCCGGCGGGCCTGCTAGCCCCGCCAACCCTCCCGTCACCCGAAGACCGCCCCCCCGAGTTCCTCCTCCAACCGTAGGAGTTGGTTGTACTTGGCCACCCGCTCGCTCCGGCACGGAGCGCCGGTCTTGATCTGGCCGGCCGCGGTGGCCACGGCTAGGTCGGCGATGGTCGTGTCCTCGGTCTCTCCGGAACGATGGGAGATGACCACGCCGAAGCCGGCTCGGCGAGCGAGGGCGATGGTCTCGAAGGTCTCCGTGAGCGTCCCGATCTGATTCAGCTTGATGAGGACGGCGTTCGCGGCCTTCTCGCGGACCCCGCGAGCGACGCGCTCCTGGTTCGTCGCGAAGAGGTCGTCCCCAACAAGCTGCAGCCGGGCGCCGAGCTTGGCCGTCAGTTCGCGCCAGCCGGCCCAGTCATCCTCGGCCAGTCCGTCCTCGAGCGAACGGATGGGGTACCGGGCCGCCCAGTCCTGCCAGAACGCGACCATCTGGCTGGAGTCAAGACTCCGCCCCTCGGATTTGAGGACGTACTGACCCTTGTCGGCGAGGTAGAGTTCAGTCGCCGCCGGGTCGAGGGCCACCGACACCTGCTCGCCTGGCTCGTAGCCGGCCCGGCGGACAGCCTCGAGCACGACGGAGATGGCTTCCTCGTTGGAGGAAAGGTCTGGAGCGAAACCACCCTCGTCCCCGACGCCGGTCGACAAGCCTCGGCCGGCCAGGATGGCCTTGAGGGCCGCGTAGATCTCGGCCCCCGCCCGGAGAGCCTCGCGGAACGAAGGCAGGCCGTGGGGCATGACCATGAACTCCTGGAAGTCGACTCGGTTCGTACCGTGTTTCCCGCCGTTGAGGATGTTCATCATCGGCACCGGCAGCCGCGGAACGACGGGGGCCCCGGCATGGCCGGCCCACAGGTGGCCGAGGTGTCGGAAATAGGGGAGGCCGGCCGCGCCGGCCGCCGCCCGTGAGGCGGCCAGAGACACGCCCAGGATGGCGTTGGCCCCCAGGCGGCCCTTGTTCGGCGTGCCATCCAGTTCGATGAGGCGCCGGTCGAGGTCGGTCTGGCGGGCGGCGTCCAAGCCGGTCAGGACTTCGGCGATGACGCCGTTCACGTTCCCGACGGCCCGGGAGACCCCCTTGCCGCCGAAGCGGGCGGGGTCCTGGTCGCGAAGCTCGACGGCCTCGTGGGCGCCGGTGGAGGCCCCGGAGGGCACCGCGGCGCGGCCCGAGGCGCCCCCGCGCAGGGTCAGTTCCACCTCCAGGGTGGGATTGCCCCGGGAGTCGAGAATCTCCCGGGCCTTGATGGTCCTGATGGTCGCGTCCGTCGTGGCCTTCATCTTGGAGCCTCCGCTTCGGCGTGCTGCTGGCCCAGAATCAGACCCGCTCGGCTGGGACCGTTCGCGGGCGCAACAGCGACCGGCCGGTCATCTCCGGCGGCGCCGGCAACTGCATTATGTCAAGAACGGTCGGGGCCACGTCGGCCAAGATGCCCGGTGGCCAGGCAGGGGCCGGCGCGGCGGCGGCGCCCGGGTCCCCGCCTCCGGCGCTCTCGTACCTGCGCCCGATGACGACAAAGGGAACCGGGAACGTGGTGTGGGCCGTGCGGGCCTGCCCGGTGTCACGGTCGATCATCTGCTCCGCGTTGCCGTGGTCGGAGAGGACGAGGGCCACCCCGTCCCCGGCCAGGACGGCCGCCACGACCCGGCCCGCCACTCGATCCGTGGCCTCGATGGCGCGCACGGCGGCGTCAAAATCGCCGGTGTGGCCGACCATGTCGGCATTGGCGAAGTTGAGGACAATGAGGTCGTACTCGTTCGACTCGATCCGCTTGACGGCCTCGGCCGCCACCTCCGGCGCGCTCATCTCCGGCTTCCGGTCGTAGGTCGCCACCTTCGGCGACGGGATGAGGACCCGGTCCTCCCCGGGGAACGGCGCTTCCCGGCCGCCCGAGAAGAAGTAGGTGACGTGCGCGTACTTCTCCGTCTCGGCGATGCGGAGTTGCCGAAGCCCGGCCTTCGACACGACCTCCCCCAGCGTGTCCCGGATGTCCTCCGGCGCGAAAACCGCCGGCACGGGGAAGGTGGTGTCATACTTGGTCATCGTCACCAAGCGCAGTTCGGGGTAACCGCCGGGGCGAGGGAAACCGTTGAAGGAAGGCAGGATGAAGGCCCGCGTCAGTTGCCGCGCCCGGTCGGGGCGGAAGTTGAAGGAGACGACGACGTCCCCGTTCCGGATGAGCGCCGCCGGGGCGCCGCCCTCGCCCACGATCACCGTCGGTTCGACGAATTCGTCGGTCTCCCCGCGTGCGTAGGCGACCTCGACGGCCTCCCGGGCCGACCCGGCCCGCCGGCCCTCGCCGGCAACCATGGCCCGGTAGGCCTTCTCCGTCCTCTCCCAGCGACGGTCGCGGTCCATGGCGTAGTAGCGGCCGCTCACCGTGGCGACCCGTCCCACGCCCGTCCGGCTGATGGCCGCCTCAAGAGCGGCGATGTCGGGTAGGGCGCTTCTCGGCGGGACGTCCCGGCCGTCGAGGAAGGCGTGCACGCCGACGTCCCGGACGCCGTTCCGCGCCGCCATGTCGAGAAGGGCGAAGAGGTGCTCCTGGTGGCTGTGAACGCCTCCGGGCGAGAGAAGCCCAAGGAAATGGAGGGTCCGACCGGCGGCGGCGCTCATGGCCTCAAGGAGAACCGGGTTGCGGAAGAGTCCGCCGCTGGCGACGGCCCGGCTGATGCGGGCCAGGTCCTGGTACACGACTCGCCCGGCGCCGAGGTTGAGGTGACCGACGTTCGAATTGCCCATCTGCTCCGCGGTGAGGCCGACCGCCTCTCCGGCGCAGGCAAGGCTGGTGTGCGGGTAGGTGGAGAACCAACGGTCCATGTTCGGGGTCCTGGCCCGGCGGACGGCGTTGCCGTTGACGTCGGGGGCCAGACCCCAGCCGTCCAGGACGACCAGGACGACCGGACGCGGACGACCGTGGGTTTCGCTCACTTGACGACCTGCCGGACGATGGCGACGAAGGCGCCGGCGTCAAGCGACGCCCCGCCGACCAGGGCGCCATCGATGTCGGGCTGCCTGGAGAACTCGCCGGTATTGTCGGCCTTCACGCTACCGCCGTAGAGAAGCCTCGTGGCGGCCGCGATCTCCGGGCCGACCAGGTCTCCCAGCACTCCCCGGATGAAGCGGGCGACTTCCTGGGCATCGGCGCCCATGGCCGCCCGCCCGGTCCCGATGGCCCAAACCGGCTCGTAGGCCACGGCCAAATGGGGTGGCGCGCCGCCGGCGAGGGCGCCTCGGAGCTGCCCGCCGATGACCGCCTCCGTCCGACCGGCCTCCCGCTCCTCCCAGGTCTCGCCCACGCAGAGGATGGGCCGGAGCGAGTGACGCCCGGCGGCGGCCAGCCGCCGGCGGACGTTCTCGTCGGTCTCCCCGAAATACTGGCGCCTTTCCGAGTGGCCGATGATCACATGGCTACAGCCAAGCTCGGTCAACATGGGGCCGGAGACCTCGCCGGTGAAGGCGCCCTTGTCCTCCCAGTGGAGGTTCTGGGCGCCGAGGAGAAGCCGGCCTCTGATGGCCCGGCCCACGGCGTCCAGAAGGGTGTAGGGCGGGCAGACGACGACGTCGGCCGTCGAGCCGAGGCCGGGAAGGCCGTCGGCCACGCCGCGAGCCAGGGTCACGCCGTCGGCGACTGTCCCGTTCATCTTCCAGTTCGCGGCCACCAGGGGGCGCCGGGGTTCGGGCATGACGCGCAACTCCGTTCGCTCGCAGACTCTACGGGCTCTCCTCCAGGCAGGCCACGCCGGGCAGGACTTTCCCTTCCATGAACTCGAGGGAGGCGCCGCCGCCGGTCGAGAGGTGGCCGACCTTGTCGTCCAGACCCAGCTCGGTCAGGGCCGCCGCGGAATCGCCTCCGCCGACCACCGTGAAGCCGGGACAACCGGCCACGGCCCGGGCCAAGACGCGTGTGCCGGCCATGAACGGCTCGAACTCGAAGACCCCGACCGGCCCGTTCCAGAACACCGACCCGGCGGACCGGACAACCTCCGCGAAGCGGCCCGCCGAGGCGGGTCCTATGTCCATGGCCCGCCAGCCGGCGGGAACGTCGGGCGGGCTGACCACGCGCCGGGAGGCCTCGGCCGAGAAGGCCTCGGCCACGACGAGGTCGTCCGGCAGGAGCAAGGTCTTGCCGAGGCGGGTCGCCTCTTCCGTCACGCGGCGAGCCTCCCCGGCGAGTTCAGGTTCGACCAGGGAGTCGCCCATGGTTCGCCCGGCCGCCAGGAGAAAGGTGTTGGCCATCGCCCCACCCAAGACGAGCGTGTCGACGAGACCCAGGAGGTTCCGGATGACGCCTAGTTTGTCGGAGACCTTGGCCCCCCCCAGGATGGCCACGAACGGGCGGGCCGGGCTGTCGAGCAGGCGCCCGAGGGCCTCAAGCTCCGCCTGCATCAGGAGGCCGGCCACGGCCCGCTTCACGTGCCTGGCCATGACCGCCGTTGAGGCGTGGGCGCGGTGCGCCGCCCCGAAAGCGTCGTTCACGTAAATGTCGGCGAGCGAGGCCAGGGCCCGGGCGAACTTGTCCTCGCCCGCCTCCTCCTCGGCGTGGAAGCGAAGATTCTCGAGGAGGAGAACCTCTCCGTCGCGCAGCGCCGCCGCCGCCGTCTCGGCCTCAGGGCCGACGCAGTCCGCGGCCGTGGCCACCGGCCACCCGAGGAGCTCCGACAGCCGCCGGGCGACGGGGGCCATCCGGAACTCCGGAGCCACCTTGCCCTTCGGCCGCCCAAGGTGCGAGGCCAGGACGACTCGGGCCGAACGTTCGGTGAGGTAGCGGATGGTCGGGAGAGAGGCCCGGAGCCGCGTGTCGTCGCCGATGCCCTCCGGGCCAAAAGGCACGTTGAAGTCGACGCGGATGAAGACCCGGCGACCGCGGTACCAGCCGCCGGGCAAGTCCCGCACGTCAAGACGCCGGGAAGCCATCTTCCTACAACCCCTTGCTCACCACGAAGGCCACAATCTCCACCAGACGGTTGGCGTATCCCCACTCGTTGTCATACCAGGCCAGGACCTTGACCATGCGCTCGCCGATGACCATGGTCGAGAGGCCGTCGACGATGGCTGATTTCGGGTTGCCCTTGAAGTCGACGGAGACGGCCTCCTCGAAGGTTATGTCCAGATACCGGCCCAGCGGCCCTTCCGCCGCGCGCTGGAAGGCCGCGTTGATGGTCTCCTCCGTCACCGGCTTGGCGAGGTTCGCGACCAGGTCCACGACGGACACGGTCGGGGTCGGCACGCGCAGCGAGAAGCCTCTGAGTCGCCCCTTGAGTTCGGGGATGACGGCGCCGATGGCCTTGGTCACACCGGACGAGGTCGGGATGATGTTCTGGCCGGCGGCCCGGGCCCGCCGCAGGTCCTGGTGGGGCAGGTCGAGGATGCGCTGGTCGTTGGTGTAGGCGTGGATCGTCGTCATCAGGCCGTACTCAAGGCCGAACTCGTCGTGCAGGACCTTGGCCACCGGGGCCAGGCAGTTCGTCGTGCACGAGGCGTTGGAGATGACATGATGCCGGAGCGGGTCGTAGGCCTTGTCGTTCACGCCCAGGACGATGGTGACGTCCTCGTTTTGGGCCGGGGCCGAGATGATGACCTTCTTCGCCCCGCCCTTGCCGATGTGGACCAGGGCCTTTTCCCGCTCGGTGAAAAGACCCGTCGACTCGACGACCACCTCGACCCCCAGGTCACGCCAGGGCAGTTCCGCCGGGTCCTTCTTCGCGAGGACGGCCACCTTGCGACCATCGACGGTGATGCCGTCCGGTTCAGCCTGCGCTTGTCCGGGGAAGACGCCGTAGTTGGTGTCGTACTTGAAGAGATGGGCCAGGGTCTTGGGGTCCGCGATGTCGTTGACCGCCGCGACCTCGATGTCCTTTCTCTCAAGGGCGATACGGAGGAACTGGCGCCCGATGCGCCCAAAGCCGTTTATCCCTACGCGAACGGGCATTCTGGACCCTCCTTCCGGCTGGAAGACCGCTCCCCGGCCCGACCCTCTTCGGCTTGGAGCCAACGCCGCTTGGACGACGGGAGCCGCGGGCAGCGGCCACTTCGAGGGTAGCGCCGGAAAATCCTGCCGGGACAGCCAGGCCGCCCGACTGCCCGGGTCTCCTTTCCCTATTCTACCCTCGGCCACATACTACGGCCAATCACTCCACCCGACAAGAACAAACATTCGGCACAGGCCGGGGCTTCCTATTCCGAGTGCTCGCTGATGACGCCCGTCCCGATTTGCTCGGCCTTCTTCCCCTTGGCCCTCGGTGACCTATTGTCAGTGACTTTCTGTTGCGACGGCGGCGACGGGGGCAGCACCGCCTGAACCTTGGCGACCACGGCCCCGCAGACAAGACCGGTCATGTGCTCGACGACCTGGCGGACGTGGACCGCCACATCCTCGGCCACCTTGGGCAAGAAGAGCCCGTAGGAGACCCCCAGGGCCAACTCGAAGGCCACCGCCGCGTCGTCCACGTCGACCTTGGCCTGGTAGACACGCCCGACACCCGGGGTCTCCACCGCGGCGCGGGCGGCGATGGCCGCGAGGACGACTTCCTCGATGTAGAAGCGGCCAAGCGAACTCCAGGTGGGCCGGACGACGCTCTTCTCGATGAACTGCCCCGGGGCCGGGCGCTCCGCCCTGACCTTCACGAAGACCCGCAGCGGGTCGACCGTGTACCCGGCAAAGCTCTTCCGGACCTCGAGGGTAGGCGCGGGGATGACGTGCTTGCCCTGGCTGGCCCGGATTTGCCGCGCCTTGCGCATCTGCCGGGGGGAGGCGAATTCCTCGATGGCGATGGTCCGGGCCGGGGGAGCGAGTCCGAGGTTGCGCGCGACGCGCGCGATCATGTCGGCGGAGATGCCGATGATGAGGAGGTGCTCCGGTTCCAGCCGGGCCAGAGCCGCCCGGATCTCCGAGGCGTGCTCGGCATCCTCAAGCAGGGCGCGACGCACCGCCGCCACCCGGGTGGATTCCCGCTTGGCTGATTTGCCGGCAACGATCTTCCCGCCGGCGATGAGTAGCCCGTCATCGAGGACGGCCGTCGCTCCCACGTCCTGGGCGACGATGGAGGCGCGATGGCTCTTACCGGTTCCGGCCGGTCCAATGAGCGCGATGATCCTGGGTCCCGAAGACGCGGCCAAAGGTTTGCCCTCCCCGGCGCCGGCTGAGAGCAGCCAAGACGGGAGCCCGCCGCAGGGCGGGCTCCCGGAAGCTGCCCGTTCTAACGGCCTAGCCGCGAGCGCTGATCAGGAACCGTCGTCGCGGCGCTTGGTCGTTTCCTTATCTCCGTCGCGTTTGGGCTTCTCGACGTCCCGTCCGGAGGGAGAAACCGTTCCCGGCGAACCTGGAGCGGAAGCGCCTGTATCGGCGCGGCGATCGGGCCGGTCACTCTTGTCGCCTTTCAAGCTGACGCCGATTTCCTGCGCGACCTCTTCCTCGAAGCGCTGTTTGGAGAGACGTCCCATGAACTTCTCTCGCGTATCACGCTTATCCTTGGCCACCCTACTCACCTCCCGGGCTAGTGTGTCCGCCGCCCGGAGGTGATAACGGAGCGCAATTGAGGCTGGCCTGCCGCACCATCCCAGCCCAGCCAGGGATGGGCCAGCCGCGCGCGCCTAGGGCGGGTCTCGCCATTTGAGCGAGATGGCCTCGATCTTTTCGAGTAGACGTCCGGCCTCAGGGCCCGTCAAAACGCGAGGCCGGTTCCCGTCTATCCAGCACGGCGTGACCCTGACCGACAGGACTCCGGACGGGCCGACCTGCATCTCCAGAATCAGGCTCTCTTTCTGCGTGTCGCGCCGCTGGTCGTTCACGAAGTTGCCGAGGCTGTAGGCGATGAGTCCCTGCTTGTAGATTTCGAAACCCTGGACGGCGTGAGGATGGGTGCCCAGAACCACGTTCGCCCCAAGGTCGATGGTTTGCCGGGCGATGGCCTCTAGGTCGTTGACCGGGTTGAAGGCCTGCGGGTACGGGATGTCCTCAAGGCCCCAGTGGTAGACGACCACGACGATGTCGGCCTGGGTCCGGGCCTTGGCGATGTCCTCGGCGATGACCGCGAAGTCGAGCGGGTTGCAGCCCGGCGTGTCCTCAGCGGCGGCAAAGGACCGCGGGTAGGTGAAATCCCAAAAGAGGCCGGGGTCGGCGAACTCGGTGAAGCCGAGGAAGGCCACCCTGAGCCCGCCGGCCTCGAGGATGGCCGGCACCCTAGCCGCCGCGGCGTCCACGCCGGCGCCGCAGCGGGAAATCTCGTTGCGGTCCAGGACGTCGAACGTTTCGCGGAGGCACGGTGAGTCGAAATCGAGGATGTGGTTGTTGGCCAAGTTGACGATGTCGATACCCGCGGCCTTCAAGCACTCGACGTACTCGGGCTTGCCCCGCAGCCATATCTGCTTGCCGGGAAGCATCACGCCCGTGGTCCCCAGCGGAGCCTCGAGGTTGCCCACGGTGATGTCCGCGGCCCTGAGCCTCTCGGCGACCAGGCTAAAGGGGTAGTCGAGGCCGTTCTCGTCGATCTTCGTGGCCACGCCCCGGCCCAACATCACGTCGCCGACCGCGATAAGAGTGATCTCCGAAGCCGTCCCGTAGAAGGCCGCGCGGGCGGCGCCGGTCGTCGCCCACGTGACAAGTTCCCGCAAGACAGGACCATTGGCCTGAGCCCAACGGCTCAGACCAGGCACCCCGGCCAGCAGCCCGAACAGACCCGCGGGCCGCCGCACGGTCAAACAAACCTCGGAAGTGAGGGGGTATGTGCCGTCGAGGACGGTCGCCAGGGTCGGGAAGACGCCCCCGACCTCAAGGAGCTGCCGGTCGGGGGCCCGGTCGGCCAGGTCGATGAGCGCGAGGCCGGCGCCGGCCCACGACCTCGGGGCGGCCGTGGCGCCGGGGGGCGCCGGAGGGTCGTCCTGGAGACCGCGGCAGAGCGCCCGGGCCTCCTCGAGGCTCACGGCCACCCGGGCCGACGGGAAGGGCACGGCCAGGATATCGGCGTGGCGGAAGTCGGGTCGGCCGGCGGCGTCTTCGGCCAGGGCGCAGTCGATGACTCCCTCGCGGAAAAGACGGGCCAGTTCGGAACCGGCCAGGTCCACGCCGGCCACTTCCCTGACGACGACCCGGCGGTTCTCCCCGGCCGCCTCGAACGCTCCCGCCAGGCGCACGGCATCGTCGGCCAAGCCGGGTGAGACGCCGAGCACGACCGTGTCGGGCTCGCGCTCGACGCGGAAGGCCGCCAGGTACGCGAAAGACCCTGCTCCGTAGGAGAGCAGGGTCACCGTGGCCACCACGATGATGACGCGACGGAGGTTCCGGCCGCCGGCGCTGCCGGTCCGGTTACTGCCCACACCGTCCACCTCCCGCGATACCGCGGCCCGCGCCCAGCCCGTCGCCGGCGAGCGGCCCTAATGCGTCCGGTGGAGGAGGTGGTCGGCCATACTGGCCAAGGCGCCCCGAGCCGGGATGTCGGGCAGCTTGGCGAGCTCCCGGCGGGCGGAGGTGGCATAGGAAGCAGCCCGCTCGGTGGCGTACTCCAGCGAACCGGCGCGCTCTAAGATATCCAGGACCTCCCGCTGCGAGCCCTCGCTGTGCCCGTCGGTGAGGAGCGCCTTGAGCTGGTCGCGTTCCTCCGACTCCCGCAAGGCGTGGATGACCGGAAGGGTGGGTGTTCCGTTCCGGATGTCCTCGCCGGTAGGCTTGCCCAGGTGTTCGACACTGGAGGTGAGGTCCAAGACGTCATCGACGATCTGGAAGCACAGGCCGAGAGCCCGGCCATAAGACCAGAGGGGGCGACGAATCTCGTCGGAGGCGCCGGCCCCTGTGGCGCCTATCTGCGTCGACTCGGCGATGAAGATGGCCGTCTTCTTCTCAATCCAGTCAAGGTAATCGTCCTCGGTGCTGTGGAGACGGCGGATGCGCCCGAACTGCACCATCTCACCCTTGGCCATCTCGGTGACGCAACGGGAAAGGCTGTCGATGACGGCCTGGTTGCCCCACCGGGCCACCAGGGTGAAGGCCACGCCGAAAAGGAAGTCGCCCGCGAGGACGGCCATCCGGTCTCCCCAGCGGGCGTTGACGGTGTCCCGGCCGCGCCGCGTGACCGACCCGTCGACGATGTCGTCGTGGATGAGGGTGGCCATGTGGATGAGTTCCGCCGCGGCCGCGAGGCCGGTCACCTGTTCGCTCCGGCTGGAAGAGCAAAAGCGGCTGCCCAGGATGGCCAGAGCCGGCCGGAGCCGCTTGCCGCCTCCCCGCAGCGGGTGTTGGGTGACGTCAGTCACCAGGGGAACGTCCGAGGCTAGGATTTCGTGGAGGAGGCGTTCCACCGCCTCGAGCTCGCCGTCGATCTCCGCGTAGGCACTGAATGGATGCAGGATTCATCACCCGTAACTAGTTGTCTCCCGCTGGGTTCACGGACCCTCCCTCGCCGAGCCGGCGCCGGCCGGCCGGTGTCCGACCGGACCGAACGCCCGGCCGGACCGAACGCCCGGCCGGCCGCCGCTCCGCCCGACTAGAACTCGCTGGGCAGTTCCTTGATCTGGCTCAGGTTGAACACGGGCCCGTCCACGCACACGTACTTATCCCCTATGTTACAACGCCCACACTTGCCGACGCCACACTGCATTTTCAGCTCCAGGGTCGTGAAGGTCTGCTCATCCGTGAACCCCAGCTTGGGCAACACCTGAAGAACGAACTTGATCATGATCGGCGGCCCGCAGGTTATGGCGATGGTGTCCTTGGGCGAGGGCTTGAGCTGCTCGACGAAGGCCGGCACGAACCCCACCGCGCCCTTCCAGGTCCCGGCCTCGTCGGCCCGGTCCACGGTGAGCGAGACGGTCGTGTCCCTTTCCTTGGTCCAGCGGTCGAAGATGTCCGACTTGAAGCACAGATCGCCCGGCGAACGGGCGCCGTAGATGATGTCGATGTGCTTGAACCAGTCGCGGTGAGCCAGGCAATAGTCGATGAGGCACCGCACCGGGGCCAGGGCAAAGCCGCCGGCGATGAAAACCAGGTTCTTGCCCTTCCAATCCTCCACCGGGAAGACGTTCCCGTAGGGGCCCCGGAGACCGACCTTGTCGCCGATCTGGGCGTCATGGAGAGCCCCTGTCACGCGGCCGGCCCGCTTGATGCAGAGCTCGAGCGGCCAGCCACGAGTCGGGGAGGAGGTGATGGAGATCATGACCTCGCCGACGCCGAACAGAGAAATCATGGCGCACTGCCCGGGCAGGTGCTTGAAGGCGCCCTCGGGGTTGTCGACCTGGACCTTGAAAGTCTTCGTGTCCCCGTTGGCCGTTTCGTCCCGGATTTCGAGGATGGTCGCTACTTCGGGCACCAAGAGCTTGCGCGCGCTTTCGCTCACGGTTGCAGCCCCCTAACGTCGCTGACTACCAGCGGCAGGTGCAGGCCCACGGGACAGCTCTCCACACACCGGCCGCAGCCCACGCAGAGGTACTCGCCGCACCGGTTGTGGTGGTAGTTGAGCTTGTGCAGGAACCTCTGCCTGGTGCGGTTCTTCTTCGCCGGGCGCGGGTCGTGCCCGCCGGCCATCAACATGAACTGCGGGGACTTGCAGAAGTCCCAGTAGCGGAAGCGCACACCCTGGCCCCCCGCACCCGTGTCGGCGACCCCGAAGCAATAGCAGGTCGGGCAGACGAAGGTGCAGGTCGCGCAGGAGAGGCAACGGCTGGAGACCTTCTCCCAGTAGGCACTCTCGAACAAGCCTTCGAGCTTGTCGGCCACGTCGATCTTGCCAAGCTTCTTGCCCAGAGGCGTGGCCAAGCCACGAAAGGCGGCCACTATCTTCTCGAGCTTGTCGCGCTCGCCGGCGGGCAGGTCGGAAACCCCGGCCGCTTTGGCGGCGGCTCCGCCGAGAAAGGCTTCACCGCGTTCGGTGTAGGCGATAGCGTAGTAGGCGTCGCCCTCGGCCACTGAGCCGGGGCCGCTCCGTCCGTAGAGGACCACATCGGCGCCGCGGGCGGCGCCCGGATTCAGGTCGAACGATGTGCAGAAGCAGGCCTTGGCCGGAGCGGCGCAAGCGATGGCCACGACGGTCGTCCGGTCGCGCCTGGCCTGGTACTGCTCGTCCGTGAACTCGCCGGTCAGGTAGACCTTGCCGACGAGGTCGATGGCCGCGGCGTCACAGGGACGCACGCCGAAGAGCACCGCCGGACGGTCCTCGGCCGCCGGCTTGATGTCGAGAGTCTTGCCGCCGCTGCCGTCCTGGACCGCGCTGTAGGTCAGCATCGGCTCGGTCTGAGGCATCACGCCACCCTTGGGCGAGTTGACGGTGTGGACGGCCGCGAGGTCGAGTTGGCCGACCTCTCCCGCCCCGATCCAGCGGAAGAGAGGCTTGCCGTCGACCGTCACGGGCGCCATCACATCATTGTCGGCGGCCAGGGCGGTAAGCCACGCTCCGAGGCCGACCTTCTTGACCAGCCGGGTAGCTTTCGGTACCGGGCTCTGTGCCATTCCCCAAACCTCCTTCGCCCTTAGTGAGCGGCCTCGAGGTCCGCATCGCCCTCGGTCCACTGGCCGAGGGGCTCCACGTCCGCTGGAACGTGCGGGCGCTGGACCCCGAAGAGTTCAGTGATGTCCTTCATGAGCTTATCGTTGAGTTCCATGAGCGGCACGCCGACCGAGCAGACCCGCTCGCACTCGCCGCAGCGGATGCACCGTCCGGCCACGTCGAAGGCCCGGATGAAGTGGTACATGAGCTGCTCGGACGGGACCGTGGCCTTGCCGAGCCAGAGAGGCTCCCACTGGTCGAGCGAGCACTCCCGGCAACTGCAGGCCGGGCAGACGTTCCGGCAGGCAAAGCAGCGGATGCACTTCTCGTAGAGCGTCTTGAAGTGCGCCGCGCGTTCGGCCGGGCTCATCTTCTCGATCTCCTCGACCCTCGGGTACTGCTGGGGCACGGCCTCCTCCGGGACCTTCTCCCCGAGGACGACGTCCGCGACGACCGGGTTCGGCGCATCGCACCAGCCACAGCGCTTGAGGAAGAGGCCGGGCTCGGCCTTCCCGCCCTCGAGCGCGGTCTGGCGGGCCTCGTCCGGCAGGGCCAAGACCTTGTCCGGGTCGAGCAACCCGGTGCACGGGATGCCGACGACGAAGAGCCGCTCCCGCGGGAACCGGCGGTCCTTGAGCAGACGGTCCAGAGCCAGGGACCCGCAGCCGTTCACGACGATGCCGACCTTCTCCTCGCCGGTCAGCCTGTCGAGCAGGTACTTGGCCAGGTTGAAGGCCACGAGCGGGTTCCAGACCAGCCGCTTCGCCTCTCCCGGCGTCGTGGCGAAGAAGGGGACCGGCAGACCGTCCCAACCCTCCTCGTGGCCGAGGAAGACGGTCACGGTGCCCTCGCTGAGAAGCTTCGCGGCCTGGGTCCGCAGGGCGGCCTCGGCCTCCTTCATCTTCTTCGGGTCAAGCGCAAGACTCTTGGGCACTCTCTGTCCCTCCCGCCTACAGCAGACTGGGAAGCTTCGGGCTGGGGCCGAGGGCCTTCACCCGCTCGGCCATCGACCGCACGACCTCGGCCCACTTCTGGCCTTCCGAGGCCGAGACCCAGTGGGTCTCAAAACGCGCCGGCTCGATGCCGAGGTACTCGAGATACCGCTTGAGCAGCATGAGACGCCGCCGCGCGAAAAAGTTGCCGGTCGAGTAGTGACAGTCGTTCGGATGGCAGCCCGAGACGAGCACCCCGTCCGCCCCGCGCTGGAAGGCGCGCAAGATGAACCTGGGGTTCACCCGGCCCGAGCACGGGACCCGGATGATGCGGACGTTGGTCGGCTGGATCATCCGCCCCGTGCCGGCCGAGTCCGCCCCGGCGTACGAGCACCAGTTACAGAGGAAGCCGACGATGACCGGCTCCTGGCTTGTGGCCATTGCCTAAGCCCTCCCTCTCTATTCGGCCGCGCACGCCGGGCGACTCGCGCCCAGGAGTTCGTCAACCTCGGCCAACAGTTGGTCGTTCGTGAAGCCGGAGATGTTCATGGCCCCGTCCCGACAGGCCACGGTGCAGGCGCCGCAACCCTGGCAGAGACCGGAGTTCACCGCGGCCACCTCGCGCGAGACTATTTTGCCTTGGACCTTTTCCGTGATGGTCTTGGCCTCGATGGCCTGGTAGGGGCAGATAGGCTTGCACCACAGGCAGCCCGAGCACAGGGCCTCGCTGACCCTGGCGATCATCGGTTCGGTCGCCATCTGCTCGTGAGAGAGCAGGCCGATGACCTTGGACGCGGCCGCGCTGGCCTGGGCCACCGTGTCCGGGATATCCTTCGGTCCCTGGCACACGCCGGCCAGGAAGATGCCGGCGGTGTTCGTCTCCACCGGACGCAGCTTCGGATGGGCTTCGTTGAGGAAGCCGTACCCGTCGTAGGAGATGCTCATGGTCTGGGCGATCTTGGCCGCGTCGTTCCTGGCCAGCATGGCCGGGGCCAGGACGACCATCTCCACCTCGACCTCGATGGGCCGCCCGAGGAGGGTGTCCTCGGCCTTCAGGACCATCTTACCGTTCCGGCTAAAGATCTTGGATGGCCGGCCGCGGATGAACTCGACCCCGTAGTCGACGGCGGCCCGCTTGTAGAACTCCTCGTAGCTCTTGCCGGGCGTCCGGATGTCCATGTAGAACACGTAGGCCCGCCCGTCCTTGACCTTGTCGCGGAACTGGATGGCGTGCTTGATGGAGTACATGCAGCAGGCGCGGGAGCAATAGGTGGTTCCCTTCTGCTCGTCGCGCGAACCGACGCAGAGGACGAAGGCCACGCTCTTCGGGATTTCGTGGTCCGAGGGCTTCTTGATCTTGCCGTCGGTCGGGCCCGAGGCGTTCACGAGGCGCTCGAACTGAAGCGAGTTGATGACGTCCGGGTAGAGCCCGTAGCCGTACTCGCCGTATTTCTCGACCTTGAAGAGGTCGAAACCCGTGGCCGTGACGATGGCTCCGACCTTGACCTCGATGAGACTGTCCTCCTGGTCGAAGCGGATGGCCTTGGCCTCGCAGAACCTCTCGCAGATCTTGCACTTCCCGGTCTTGAAGAAGGTGCAGTTGGCCCTGTCCATGACCGGCCTGTTCGGGACGGCCTGCGGGAACGGGGAGTAGATGGCCTTCCGCATCCCCATGCCCTCGTCGAACTCGCTCGGGACCTTCACCGGGCACTTGCTCTGGCAGACACCGCAGCCGGTACACAGGGTCTCGTCGACACCCCGGGCCTTCCGCCGGATGGTGACGGTGAAGTTCCCGATGTACCCCGCGACCTTCTCAAGCTCGGACCAGGTGTAGAGGGTGATGTTCGGGTGCTTCGCCGCGTCGACCATCTTAGGCGTCAGGATGCACTGTGAGCAGTCCAGGGTCGGGAAGGTCTTGTCCAACTGAGCCATGCGCCCGCCGATGGTCGGCTCGCGCTCCAGCAGGATGACCTCGTGCCCGGCGTCGGCGATGTCGAGGGCCGCCTGGATGCCGGCGATGCCGGCCCCGATGACCAGAGCCCTCTTCTCGATGGTGATGCTCCCGCGCGTCAGAGCCTCGTTGCGCAGGGCCTTGGCCACCGCCATGCGCACCAGGTCGAAGGCCTTGGGCGTAGCGGTCTCCTTGTCGGTATGAATCCAGGAGCAGTGCTCCCGGACGTTGGCCATCTCGAAGAAGTACGGGTTGAGCCCGGCGCTCTCGACGGTGCGCCGGAAGGTCGCCTCGTGGAGGCGCGGCGAGCAGGAGGCCACGACCACCCGATCGAGCCGCTGGTCCTTGATGGCCTTGACGATGGCGGCCTGTCCGGGTTCGGAGCAGGTATACTTGTTCTCCTCGACGTGGACGACGCCCGGCAGCCGGCGGGCCTGCTCGGCCACCTTGCCGACGTCCACGGTGCCGGCGATGTTCGACCCGCACCAGCAGAGAAATACCCCGACTCTCTTCATCTGGGCGATCTCTCCTTACTCCGCAAAATCGTCACGCCAGCTTCTTCTGTCTCAGGAGCGCCAGCGAGTTGGTCAAGTGCTTACCCAGGCCGAGCCTGCCCGGGGCCACACCAAGGGCTAAAGCCACGAGTTCGGTGATGTAGTAGATGGGCAGGCCGAACGCCTCGCCGAGTTTAGCCGCGGCCGTTCCCTGCCGGCCGTCCAGGTTCGTCTGGCACAGCGGACAGGCCACGGCGATGGCCTCGGCGCCCGCGTGTTTGGCCTGCTGCACGATGCGTCCCGAGAGTTCCACGACGAGGTCGACGCGGCTGATACCCAGGCTCGCCCCGCAGCACTCCGTCTTGCCCGGGAAGTCCACGGGCGTGGCGCCCACGCTCGCCAGAATCTTGTCCATGCTGGTCGGCCGCTCGGCGTCGTCGAACCGGGTCACCTTGGACGGTCGGACGAGGAGACAGCCGTAGTACGGCGCCACCTTGAGGTCCGTGAGGGGGCGCTTCAGACCGGCGGCGATGGTCTCCGCGACCTTCGGCTCCGCCAGGAACTCCAGGACGTTCAGGATTCGAGGAGCGGGGCCGAGCTTGCGGCCGATGGCCTTCTCGAACCGGGCGACCAGGTCGGGCCGGCGATGCGCCTCTTCTTTGGCGGTCATGAGCCGTCCGTAACACGCGGCACAGGGAGCCAGGATGTCGAGCCCCGACTCCTCGGCCTGGAGCAGAACGCGGGCCGGGAGAGCGAAGGCCAGGAACGGGTCGGTGGCGTGCGCCGACGTCGCCCCGCAGCAGTTCCAGTCGGGAACCTCGACAAGCTCCACACCGGCGGCCTGAGCCACGGCTCGCACCGAGACGTTGTACTCGCGCGCGGTGGAGTGGAGACTGCAGCCCGGGTAATAGGCGTAACGCGCGGACTGGCCGCTCACAGCTTGTCCCCTCCCTTTTCGGCGCCCCTGGCGGACTCGCGGAAGAGAGCCGCGATCTCGGCGCGCCCCTTGGTGATCTCGGGGAGGATGGCCATCTTGTTCTTGGCCAGCATCTTCGCCCCGAGCGGCAGGTCTTCCGTCAGCCGCATCGTTCCGAGCTTGTACTCGACAAACAGCATGAGTTCGTGCGACCGCCCGAAACGCTTCACGCCGTTCAGGAAGGACCGGTGGAAGACGCCGACGTTGCGGTCGCCCGGCCGGAAGCCTCTGCGGCGAGCCATGAAGCGCAGGGCATCCATCACCCCGGCGATGTCGATGTCCCGCGGGCACCTCGAGGTGCACGTATAGCAGGTGGCGCAGACCCAGATGGTGTTCGAGGCCAGGGCCTCGTCGGCCAACCCCATCTGGACCAAGCGCATGATCTGCCGCGGCTGATAGTCCATGGCGAAAGACAGGGGGCACCCACCGGAGCACTTGCCACACTGGTAGCAGGCTGCGACGTGGGTGGCGGCCATGGCATCGACTTCGCCCAGAAAGACCCTCTTCTCGGGCCCCCCGCTCACCAGGAGCGGGGACTTGAGGTTGGGCATGAGGTTCTCTACCTCCCAAGGCGACCCAAATTGACGCGCAAATCCGAACCGTGCCGCGATATGTTAGAACCGCTCATTGTCTCTCTTGCTTAGTCGCGTTTTCGCGATATTTCTTCGGTTTCCCGGTATTTCCTCCACGAGAGCGGTCCGTACCTGGCCAGTATCCAGCCTCAATTAAACCGCTTCAGGGCCGGCGGTTCAAGGGTCGAAATGTGGCAGATAGCGGGGACGCCGCGTTCAGCGGGACGGTACGCGGGACGCGCCGCGCCGCGACTGATCTTGCCTCACCCGGTCGGCCCAGGCGGCAATGCGGCGCAGACGGTGGCTGACACCGGACTTGCTGATGGGTGGGTCGAGGGACGCGGCCAACTCCGCGAGATTGGCGTCGGGCTGGGCCAGCCGCGCTTCGGCGACGGCTCTCAGGGCCGGCGGCAGGTTCCGCAGTCCGATGGTTTTCGCGATCAATTCGATGTCGTCGATGTGGCGCATGGCCGCGTTGACCGTGCGTTGGACGTTGGCTGTGTCGTAGTTGACCTGCCGGGTGACCCGGTTTCTCATGTCTCGCTGCACCAGCGTGTTCTCAAGTTCAAGCAGCGAGCCGTGGGCCCCGATGCTCCGAAGCCAGTCGGCGATCTGGGCGGAATCCTTCATGTAGGTCACCCAGCCCCGCTGCCAACGGCCGACCCGCGTGCCGCGTAGGCCGAGAGTATCGAGGACCTTCCGCACCCGCCCGGCCTGGCTCTCGCTCGGCGTCTTGACCTCCCAGTGGTAGCCGTGGCCCGTGGTGCTGAGGAACCCCCGGGCCAGGAAGCAGCCGCGGAGGTAGCTCCGCCGGCAGCAACGCGTTCGCGGGAGGATGTCGGCGGCGGGGGCCATCGCCGCCGTCTGGGTCCTGACGGCGACGACGACGTAGCCCCCGTTGGGCCGGCGGGCGACCTTCACCCGCTCGGCTCCGGCGTCGCGGAGGAGGGCGTAGAGCCGCCGGGCGACCGGCCCGTAGTCGGCCGCGACGCGGAGGCGCGGGGACTGTTCCTGACCCCAGCACTCGAGGAAGCCGCGCCTCTCCCAATCCCGGCAGCAGGCCTTGTCGGAGGGAGCCACAGAGAGTTCCGACTTCACGTCCTCGGCGAGGCTCACCGGGTCCGACGACCTCCCCGCCGGCAATCGGCCGACGGCGGCAGCCGGCCTATCATCCGAAGAATGGCGTGGGCCAGGCGGTCAGGGTCATGGCGGACCAGCCCGCCGGCCTCTCCGCCGTCCAGGGCCGGGGTGTCCAGCAAGCGGGCGCGGAGCACCCTCATTCCCTGTCGCTCCAAAAGACCCGGAGGAGCAGCCACGACGGTGGCGCCGTCGTTCTCGTACTTCCATTTCAGATCGATGGGTATCCGCTCGGCGTTCACGATGGCCCAGTTTACCCCTCCGCCGACAAGGTCCTTCACAACATCGAGGTGCTGGGTGGCGCTGTAGCCTGTGGTCTCGCCGGGCTGGGTCATGACGTTCACGACCAGGGCCACGGGCACGCCCCGGGAGGCGACGCGGGAGACGGCCCGCCGGATGCCCGGCACGAGCAGGTTCGGGACGATGCTGGTGAAGAGACTCCCCGGCCCCAGGATGACGGCGTCGGCCGACTCGATGGCCCGCACCGCGGCCGGGAGGGCCTTCGGTTCGGAGGGCCGCAGTCTCACGCGACGGATGCTCGTCTCGCGGGCCTGGGCAACGATGGCCGTCTCACCGGAGACCACGCGGCCGTCGGCCAGTTCGGCCTCGAGGAAGACGTTGTCGAGGGTCGAGGGCAGGACCGTTCCGCGCACCTTGAGGACGCGGCTCGACTCCATCACCGCCGCCTCGAAGTCCCCGGTCACCTCGGTCATCGCGGCGATGAAGAGATTGCCGAACGTGTGCCCGGCCAGGCCGGCGCCGCGGTTGAAACGGTGTTGGAAAAGGCTCTCCATCAGCGGCTCGGTGTCGGCCAGGGCCACCAGGCAGTTGCGGATGTCGCCCGGGGGCAGGATGCCGAGTTCCTCGCGCAGCCGTCCCGAGGAACCGCCGTCGTCGGCGACAGTGACGATAGCGGTGAGGTTGGCGGTGTAGTTCTTCAGGCCGCGAAGAACGACGGGCAGGCCCGTCCCGCCCCCGATGGCCACGATGCGGGGGCCGCGCTCAAGCTGCTTCTTCTGGTACCAAGCCTGAAGCCTTCGACCGACGGGATCGCGGCTCCGGAATTTCCATCTCAGGAAGGGGCTCATCGGCCACTCCTCAACCCTGGCTGGCTTTGTCGACTCAACCCTGGCTGACCCTGTCGATGTCGCGATGGGCCACCACTACGGTATGTCGCTTGCTCCGCAGGCTTGCCGCCAGACGGTCGGCGATGGCCACCGACCGGTGGCGCCCGCCCGTGCAGCCGATGCCGATGACGAGTTGGGTCTTGCCCTCGCTCACGAAGTGCGGCACCAGGAACTCGAGGAACCCGGCCAGGCGCCGGAGGAAGGCCTTGGTCAGGGCCGACCGGAGGACGTACCGCGCCACGGCCGGCTCCCGGCCGTCCAGGGGGCGGAGGTCGTCGACGTACTGGGGATTCGGCAGGAAGCGGACATCGAAGACGAGGTCGGAGTCTGTCGGCAGCCCGTGCTTGAACCCGAAAGAGACGATGGCGATGACGAACTCGCCCATGCCGTGTTCGTCGCTGAACATCTGGAGGAGCTTATCCCGCAGTTGCGCCGGAGACAACCGGGAGGTGTCGATGATGATGTTGGCCCGCCCCCGGATGTCCTGGAGCACCTGGCGCTCCGCGTGGATGGCTTCCTCCACCCCGACCTTGGCCGAGAGCGGGTGGCGGTGGCGGGTCTCCTTGTAACGCCGGATGAGGGTGTCGTCATCGGCTTCCAGGAAGAGAACCTCGTGGGCGAAGCCCATGGCGTCGAGCTGGTCGAGCGCGGCGAAAAAGTCGTTGAAGAACTCACCACCGCGGATGTCGACGACAAGCGCGACGCGGCTGACCCGGCCGTTGGACTGGGCGCAAAGCTCGGCGAAGGCCGCGATGAGGGCCGGCGGCAGGTTGTCGACGCAGAAGTAGCCCTGATCCTCGAAGGCGCGTTTGGCCAGGGTCTTCCCGGCGCCGGAAAGCCCGGTGACAATAAGAAACCTGCCCTTGGCTTCGGCCATGGTCTCGCCCCCAGCGTTCGGCTACTTCGGCGGTGGCTTGAGCGGTCCTTCCCGGGAAAGCTTGGCCGGGCGAAGCGAACTCCGCCCGGGCGGCCTCAGCCAAGTAAGTCCAAGTTGGCTACGAGGTTTCCGTCCCGCACGGCGATGAGCCCCGTCTGCAGGAGGGCCTTGAGGTCCCGCGCCAGAGTCTTGGCCGTCTTTCCGGCGTAGAGACCCTCCGCGAGATGATGTTGCCTGCTCCGAAACTGTTCCTCGGGAATACCGGCGGGGGCGTCGGAGTTGAGGTACTCCAGGATGGTCCAGGCTCGCACGTTGACGGCACCGTCCCGAAGGGCCTGCCGGCACAGGTCCCGGAAAAGCACGGGGCGCAGGAAAGCTAGGATTTCGTCCTGGATGCCCTGGAGTTCCGAGGCGAACCCCCGAAGGGCGAAGAAGACGAACTCCGTGAGGTTCCCGCCGTGCCTGAAGCGGGCCGCCTGCAGTTCCTCAACATAGGCGGCGCGGTTCCGGTAGATGAAGTTGGCCAGGGAGTAGAAACCCCTGACGTTGTAGCCCTCCCCGTACAGGAGGTAGGCCTCCAGGGCCCGGGCCGTACGCCCGTTGCCGTCGCCGAACGGATGGACGGAGAGGAGGTAGAAGTGGGCCAGGATAGCCCGGACGACGGGCCCGTAGCCCTCTACTGTCTCGCGGGCGTTGACGAACGATATGAACCTGGCCATCAGCCCGGGCACGGCCTCGTGCTCCGGGGGCCGGTACTCCCCGGCCTCGACCTCGTGGTTACGGTACTGCCCGGGGATATTGTCCCTGTACCCGCAGCCTTCCGTGGTCAGCCGATGAAGGGTGCGAACGAGCCCTTCCGTGACGCGCCCAGAAGAGTCTCGGGCGACCTCCTCCCGGATAAAGTGGAGGACCCGGTCCGCATTCAGGACCTCTCGTTCCTCAAGGCCCACTTCAGACGAAGCACCCGCCGTGGTGGATGAGGTCTCAGCCTCAGGACCACCGGACTGAGTACGGGCCGATGCCGACAGGTCGACGAGTCGCCCAATCCTGTCCTCCGCGAGAGTGTTGCCCTCAATCCCGGTCGTGCCCTTGATCTGCCGGATGATGTTCACGCGGTCGAACTTCTTCCGCAAGGACGGCGGGATAGGTATCTTGAGCACGGAGCGCCTGAGGGCCTCCACCTCCACGATTAGCCTGACAAGTCCCGGATGGTTCGTGTTGACGCGCGGGTCAAAGTCCGGCGACCAGGTCGGCATGGCTTTCACGTCTCCCGTGTCCATAGATATGTCCAGTTCCCTGTCCATTGAACCGACCACGCCAAGGCAGCACGTAGCAGACACGAAGGGTGATGACAAAGACAGTAATGCGGTTCGCCGTGCGCTGGGAGATGTCCTCCCATCTGTCCCCGTCATCCTAGCTGCTGCGCCCCCGAGTCTGGGCCACGTTCCACACCCGCTCAGGGGCCAACTCCGCCCGCTCTGCCACGCGAAGGCAGCGGGCGAGGTCGCCGACCTGGGACGGCCTGTGGGCGTCGCTCGAGAAAACGAAATCCACGCCCTCGCGGGCGGCGGCCCGGACGTAGGCCTCGTCGGTCTGGTGGTGGCGCGAGGAAATCTCCATCCGGGTCCCCCGGACGGCGCAGGCCCGGGCGAGTTCCGGCGTGTCCACCGGGAGGTGGAGCCCCGGGTGGGTGACGATGTCGATGCGGTAGCGGCGCACGGCTTCCGTCAGGGCCTTGGTGTTGGTCGCGCGGGCCCTGGCTCTGACGCGCCGGGACAGGCGCAAAGGCCGCAGGTTCGGCAGGACCAGCCGGGCGGCCCCGGGCAGGCCCCTCGGGTCCGCGGGCCAGATGAGGAGGTGGAGACCGGCGAGGACCAGGTCGAGCCGGGAGAGGACCGCCGGCGAGAGGTCCAGGTCGCCGGCGGGGTTCATGACGTTGCACTCCGCACCCACCAGCACCCTCACTCCGGTCGCCTTCTCGGCGGCCCGGGCCTCCACCCGTATCTGCTCGTAGGTGGCGGCCGAATCGACCGCGACCCAGGGGATGGTCTGGGGGCCGTGCTCGGTGATGCCGACCGTCTCCAGACCACGCGAGGCCGCTACGGTGGCGTTGGCTAGGACCGTCCCCAGACCGTGGCTGTGGACGGTGTGGGTGTGGAGGTCGGCGACCACACGCCAGTCTTGCCAGGGGGAAGCGGCCACGCCGTCGATCTCCTTCCGGGAGGGAGAGCCCCAAGTCTCGCTCCCGGAATTCTATCATCCCCCGGTGGCCCCGTCCTCGTCGGTCGCCAGGCCGCCCGCGCCGGTGGCCACCCGTATCCCCGCCGCCATCTCCCGGTCCACGGCGATGGTCGTCCGCCCCACGTTGAAGACGAACGTGGGGAACCTCTGGATGAGGGTGAGCGTGGCGCCGGGGACGAGGCCGAGGGCGAAGAGCCGCCTGTAGCCGGCCTGGTCCGGGGCCTCGACGGCCACGACCTCCCCGCTCCGGCCGACCAGCAGATCGGCCAGTGAAGTGACCGTCCGCCCACCCCGCCCTACCATCCGGCCCCACCCACGAGGTTAAGAATGCGGCTCAAGACGTAGCCGCCCAGGATGGCCAGGGGGAAGACCACCCCGACGATGACCAGGGCCACCTTGGGGCCCCTCTCCTTGAACATGAGGACCGTCTGGGCCAGGCAGGGAACGAAGAGCGTGAGGGTCACGGCCGCCACGACCAGCGAGGACGTCGGCAGGTTCGGCGCGAGGTCGTAGAGGCCGGCCGCGCCGTAGTCTCGCCGCAGAAACCCGAACAGAAACGCGACCGAGACCTCCCGGGGCAGCCCCAGCCACCGGCAAACCCCGGCCAGGGCCCCCAAGGCCAGCGGGAAAAGGCCGACCAGCCGCCCGAACCAGATGACCACGCTCGCGGCGAGGAACACCGGCAAGATTTCCCGGAAGTACCAGGTCATGCGGGCCGTCGTCTTGCGCCAGATGTTGCCGAGGCTCGGCAGGCGGAGCGGGGGAACCTCGATGAAGAAGGGGGCCGCCCGCCCCGGCAGGAGGCGGGAGGCGATGGTCCCTCCGGCGACGAGCGCCCCGACCACGGCCAGGCTCCAGACGGCCAGGGCGTGCGGGCGGCTCGAGAGAATGCCCATGACCACACCGAGTTGGGCCGAGCACGGCACGCCGAGGGCCAGGAGGAAGGTGGCCAGGACCCGCTCGCGTCGCGTCTCCAAGGTGCGCGTGACCAGGGTGGCCATGGTCCCGCAGCCTAGGCCGAGGGTGAGGGGGATGAGGGCCCGCCCGCTTAGCCCGAGGGGCTTGAAGACGCGGTCGGCCAGGAGGGCCAGACGCGGCAGGTATCCGGAGTCCTCCAGGATGGCGAAGGCCAAAAAGAACGTCCCGACGATGGGCAGGACGATGGCCACCGCGTACCGGACGCCCAGGGTGAGAAGGCCGTACTCGTGGGCGAAAAGCTCGCGCCAGACGGGACTGGCGAAGATGGTGTCCACCGTGCGGTCGAGCCAGGGGTTGACCAGACTGAGGAACAGGGTCCGGTCGAGAGTATCGACGAGGACCCCGGCCCCGAAACCGCCCACGAAGCGGTAGAGGCCGAGGTAGACCACGGCGGCCAGCACCGGGAGACCGAAGAGCGGGCGGAGGAGGAGGTCGCCCAGGACCTGGCCGGCGGAGCGGCGGGGCGACGCGACCTGACACACGCAGGCTTCGGCCACGCTCCGCGCCAGGCGGTGGGCGGCCAGGGGCGGCCGGCGCCGCACGGGTCGCGGCCCGCGACTGGCCTCCTCCAGAATGGGCCGGATGAGGAGCCAGCCTTCGCCTTCCTCGCGTCGCACCAGTTCCAGCATCTCCGGGTCTTCCTGCAGGGCGAGGAGGGCAACGGCCCTCACGTCCATGGCGTACCTGCCGCGCAGCCGGCCGGTCACGGCAGTGATGGCCCGCTCGGTGGCCTCGTCGTAGACGGGGAGCAGGGGCGCTGCCGGGTGGGGCGCCGGGATGCGCCGCGCTTCCGCCTCCTCCCCCGCCAGGAAGGCCTTGATTTCCGCCAGACCTTCTCCTTTGGTCAAGGCCGCCCCGATGACCGGCACGCCAAGACGCCCGGCCAGGCAGCCAACATCCACGTCCAGTCCGGCCGCCCTCGCCTCGTCCAGCATGTTCACGACCACGGCCACCCGGAAACCCGCCTCGACGAGCTGGAAGGTCAGGGGGAGCATCCGACCCAGGTTCTTGCCGTCAACCACATGAAGCAGCCAGTCGGGCCTTTCGCGCAGGAGGAGGCGGCGGGCGGCCCGCTCCTCGTCGGTGATGCAGGTGAGGGAGTAGAGGCCCGGGGTGTCGGCCGCCTCGAACGTCCGGCCGCCCCACCGCCCGATGCCCCTGGCCACCTCCACGGTGGTTCCCGGGTAGTTGGAGACCGAGACGTAGCGACCGGTGAGTTGGCCGAAGAGGACGCTCTTGCCGACATTGGGGCACCCGACGATGGCGACCTTGACCCGGTCTGACGGCCCCGGGCCGCTCCCCCTCAAGGCCATGCCCGCCCCTCCCCGAGCGCCCCGCGGCGCTCCCCTACCCTTTAGGGCCTATGTGTATTTGGATTTTTCCGACTTAGGCTGCAACGGGGATTGAGGGCAGGGAAAGCGCGCGGGCCTTGACGAAGACTTTCCTGGGAATCAAAGGCACAGGCTCCTAATCCTGAACTAGGAGGAGACGGCATGTCCGTCTATTCCCGTGCGCCCAGCCGCATCGATTTAGCCGGCGGCACCCTGGATATCTGGCCCCTCTACCTCCTCATGGACCAGGGTCTCACCGTCAACCTGGCCATCAACATCTACAGCCAGGTCTGGATCCGCGCCGAGGACAACGCCACCTACCACCTCGTTTCGGAGGACACCGACCACGAGGAGACTTCCCGCACGTGCGACGGGCTGGACTCCACCGGACCGCTGGGTCTGGTGGCGCGCGCGGTCAAGCACTTCTCCCCGGCGCCCGGGCTCACCGTCGTGACCCGCAATGAGGCGCCTCAAGGCTCGGGGCTCGGCGCGTCCTCCAGCCTGCTCGTGGCCCTCCTGGCCGGTCTGCAGAGGCTGATGGCCCGGCGTCCGAGCACGCTCGACCTGGTGAACCTGGCCGCCGACATCGAGGCCCAGGTCATCCGGGTACCCACGGGCAAGCAGGACCACTACGCCGCCGTCTATGGCGGCGCCAACGCCATCTGGTTCGAGCCGGGCCGGAACCGGGTGGAGAGCCTGCCCCTTTCCGAGGACTTCGGCCGCCGGCTGCGCGACGCGCTCATCCTGTCCTTCACCGGGCAGCCTCGCTCGTCCGCCTCGACCAACTGGCGGATGTTCAAGGCCTACATCGACGGCAAGGCCGAGGCCCGCACCGGGCTCGACCGCATCCGGCAGACGGCCCTCAAGGTGCGCGAGGCCTGGCTCGCCGAGGACATCAAGGCCATGGCCGGCCTGCTGGCCGAGGAATGGGAGAATCGCCGGTCCCTGGCTTCCGGCGTCTCGACGCCTAAGGTCGAGAAGGCCATCGGCGCGGCCGCCAAGGCCGGAGCCTTGGCCTCGAAGATCTGCGGCGCGGGCGGGGGAGGATGCCTGGTCAGCCTGGCCGCCGAAGGGCGCAAAGCAGCGGTGATGCAGGCTCTGACCGAAGCGGGGGCGGAGGTCCTGGACTTCGAGTTCGACACCGAGGGGCTCGTGGTGCGCGAAGGGTCCTAGCCGCCTGTAGTAGCCGGCGGGCTGCCAGGTCAGGTCTGTTTCTCCTGCGAGCGGCGCCGGCTCACGGGCTTCGTCCGGTGACCGGCCAAGGGGGCGGGTTCCGAGGTCGGGGTGACCTCGGGCGCGAGTTCCCGGGACACTTCGGTGGCGGCCAAGAGCTCCTCGGGCGTGGCGATGCCCCGCAGGCGCATGTCCTCCAGGGCCCGGCCCAGCCGCTCCCCAGGGTCCGACGGCAGTTCGCGCCGGGGCCCCTTCACGACCATCGCCCGGTGAACGAAGTAGGCGCCGACCACGGTCAGCCCGAGTAGAATTATGACTCCCCAGAAGTAGGCGTTCATGCCCCAAGCATGCCCGCCGGAGCCCGACCACTACTCCCCTGGGCTCACCGAGACCCCCATCCGGCGGAGGGCGGCCACCGTCACGCCCTCACCGGGCACCTTCCGGCCACTGAAGGTCCCGTCATCCACCCGCGTCGCGCCGCACGACGGGCTTCCTTCCTTGAGGATGGCCCACGTCGCGCCGGTGGCTCTCGCCAGTTCGGCCACCCGTCGGGCGCCCTTGAGGAAAGCCGGGGTCACATCCCGCCCGTCCCGCGTCACGACGGAAGCCCGGCCGGCCATGACCGCGGCGCCCCCGCCCGTCGTCCGAATCTCCGCGGGGGGCCGAGGCGTGGTAAGACCGCCGGCCTGCTCCGGGCAGACCGGAAGGTACAGCCGCAAGGCGGGGTCCCCGTCGCCGAGTTCGGCCGGACGCGGCCGGGCCTCGCCGTCGTAGGCGGAGGCCGTGTCGAAGAGACAGGCGCTCACGAGGACGGGGGCCTCCTGACAGGCGACCCGCCGCCAGCCGGGGCCGGCGGCCACATACCGGGCCGCTATCCGGTTCGCCAGGCGAGCGGCCTCCCGGGGTCCCGCACCGCCCAGGCCGGCGGCGATGAACCCGCCGACGAAAGCGTCTCCCGCTCCGGACACGTCGGCGTCGGGGTGGTCGGTCTCTCCGTCCAGGCCGAGCCGCTCGCCGTCCACCCACGCGCCGGACGAACCACCGGTCACGACCGCGCACCCGAACCCTCGCCGGGGCGCCACCGCCCGCTGGGCAGCCGGATACCCCAGGTGGTCGGACATCGGCTCCGAGAGGATGAGGAAGTCGGGCCCGGGGTCGAGGCCCAGCCTGAGGAGGTCCAGGCCCGCCTCGGCGTCGAGCCCCGGAAAGGCCTGCGGGACTCCGGCGTCCACCGAGATGGGGATGCCCCTGTCCCGCGCCGTCCGGGCCAGGCCCCGCGCCACCGCGCCCGGCCCCGGCTCCAGGAGCCCGTAGGCCGAGACGTGCAGCCAGGCCGCCCGGTCAAGGACCCGGGCCCGCGCCAGGTTGGCGGGCGGCCCGACCGCGTCCGACTCCAGGCAGCGATTGGCGCCCCGCTCCACATAGACGACCCGGTCGGCGGCGCCGTGGCGGTGCATCACGCTGAAGCCGGTGGCCCGTTCCCGGGCCGGGGGAACCGGCAACTCCACGCCCGCCGCGGCCAGCGTCTCCCGGAGGAAACGTCCGTTGGGGTCGGGGCCGGTCCGGCCGACGACCGTGACCGTCCGCCCCTCACCCGCCAGGGCCAGGGCCACGTTGGCGGCGCTCCCCCCGGCGCGGACGAAAAGGCCCTGCTCGGGCACGAAGAGCACGTCGAGCATGAGGTCACCCACGACGACGACGCGGCCGGGCTTGTCCAAGCGGTCTCTCCCCTTGTGGGCTGCGCCTAGCCCCCGGCTATTGACGCGCGACAGGATAAACCCAATGCAGACGAAACTGGCGTTGAGTTGGACCAGCCATGAGCCGAGTTCACCCGAGACCGGGTAGGGTGCCGTTAGTGACCATGAAGACTCTGCTTCCGTAACCTCGGGGCCTCAAGCGACTGGCGCTCGTGGAAGGACGCGAATACCCCGTGGCTTTGCAGGAGTTCGCCGAAGGATCCGCTTTCGATAACGCGGTCGCCGGCAATGACCAGGATGTCATCCACCCAGTCGAGGTTCAAGACTCTGTGTGTGGTGAGGATGACCGTCCTCCCGCTGGCCAGGGTCCGCATACCTTCGCACGCTCGCCGCTCCGCGTAGAGGTCTAGGTGGCTCGTCGGTTCGTCAAGCAAAAGGAGCGGGGCGGGCTTGAGAAAAGCTCGCGTTATCGCCACGAGCTGACGCTGGCCCCCGGAGAGTTTAGCCACGAGTGTCTCCCAGCCGTCGGGCAAACTGGCCACGACTTCGCTGAGCCCGAGAGTCTGAGCCGCGCGGGTAATCTCCTCCTCATCAGTGGCCACGATACGCAGGTTCTCCCAGATGGAGTACGGCAGCAGCTGCAGGTCCTGCGGACAGAGAGTCACGGCCCTTCGAAGGAAACCTGCTGCAGACGGGTCGCCTACGGTGGCCGCCCCGATTCTGACGCGGCCCTCCCTGACAGGGTATAGTCCGAGGAGAAGCCGCAAGATGGTGCTCTTTCCGCAGCCGCTCTCCCCGACCACGGCTAGCCTTCGTCCTGCGCCTACCCCGAAGGTCACAGCCCTCAGGACAGGGGAGGAAGAACCCGGATAGCCGAAGGTCACACTCTCGAACCCGACCGAACAGCCGAGGTCGGCCCCGGCGAAGCCGTAATCCCATCCCGACGCCAGCTCCTGGCTAGCGTCGTGCGCCTCAGACCCCTCCTTCTCATTGAGGAAAGCCAGAATCCGGTCCGACGAAGCCGCCGCGCGGTGCAGTTCGGCCCAATCGACGGCCAGTTGAGTGGTCGGCGCCACGGTCTGGCTAGCGAGCTGGGCTATCGCGCCGGCCGTCCCCGGCGTGATCTTGCCGGCAAGGGCGGTGAGACCGGCCCCTAAGTGCACGACGGGGTAGAAGGCCTCGCCGGTGGCTGCCGATGTCGCCGTCAACCAGGCCTGAGCCCGCCCACGCGCTCGGAGAGCTCCCAGATGGCTACCTACCGTGGACCCGAACTTGGCGTAGTAGCTCTCCTCACAGCGGAGGGACTTAATGACGAGAAGGCCCGAAGCCAGGGCTGTCCCCCCACTCATCACCTGTGAGAGGAGGTCCTGTTCCGCGGCGGCGGTCTTGGCAAGGCTCCCGGTCCAGAGGACACTCGCCGCGAATGCGGCCACGCCGAGGACAGCAACCAGGACGACGACGTCCGGATTCCAGGAGATTAGAACGATGGTGGCGCCAATTAGCCCGGCCGCGGACGAGACCAGATTGGAGGCGTGGGAGACGAGCCCCTCGCCCACCAGACCGGTGTCGTTTATGAGTAGCGAGGTGATTCCCCCGGATTCGTGGGCGTCAAGGTAGCTCCGCGGAAGAGCGCCAACCTTGGCGTAGACCCCTGTTCTTATACGCTTCAACACCGTTTGAACCGCGAGAGCGAACAGGTACTTGTTAACTCCCGCGAGGACTGGAACAAGAATGGCGGCGGCGCCCAGTACCGCCCAGGACGCCCTTAGCGCCGCCAGGTGCCGCAGATAGAACGCGTCCACAAGATACCGGAGGGAAAGGGCCAGCAGGACGTTCCCGAGCAGAGATCCGACCGCGCCGAGGCAGGCGGCCAGGCCGAGCGCCGCCCACCCGGGTCTGGCCAAGGTGAGGATGCCCCCCACCCCTCTCCTCGGCGCGGTTCCACGCTGCCCATTAACGACCATCGCTTGTCGACCCCTCCGTCCCGGCCCCGCAAGCTTCGGCCAGGAGAGCCTCATAAGGCCCGCCCGAGGTAGCGAGCTCGTCGTGAGAACCTTCCTCCAAGACCTTGCCCTGGCCCATGACGACAACCCAGTCCTCGCCGCGCACCTGGGATAGACGGTGAGTGACGACTACGAAGGTTCGACCGTCCATCGCCACACGAAGCCGCCTGATCAGCTCCTCTTCAGAGAGGGCGTCCAAACCGGACGTGGGCTCGTCTAGAAGAAGGACGGACGGACCGGCCAAGAGAGCCCGGGCGATGCATACTCTGGCCTTCTGGCCCTCCGATAGCGAGGAACCGGCCTCGGCAACCACTGTCTCCAGCCCTTCAGGGAACCCTTCAACGAAATCCGCGCAGGTGGCGTGCAGTGCCGCTCGAATTTCCTCCTCCGTTGCTCCGGGGCGGGCGAGGGTCAGGTTCTCCCGGAGACTCCAGGGGAATAGCCAGGGTGACTGGGGCACATAGATGGCCCTCAGTGATTGCCTGGCCCGCAAGTGGTGGAGGTCCTCTCCGTCTAGAAACACGTGCCCCGGTGAAAGATCGTAGAGCCCTCCCAGAATCTTCAGAAGCGTGGTCTTTCCGGAACCGCTCCGCCCCACGATGAAGGCGACCCGCCCTTGCGGGATAGAGAGGGAAACGTCTCGCACGACGGGGTCCGCCGCAGCGTCGTAGGCGTACGATAGGTCCCGGATTGCGATAGCGATGTTCGCGGGCACGCCTGCCGTCCGCGTGGGTTTCGCGCTTGCGGGGCCAGATACGGCCTGGTCGACCACCGGCTGGACCATGTCCAGAATGTCACTTGCCCCTCCCAGGCACCTCCGCAGTTCGCCCAACCGACCTCCAAGGTCCGTCAGTGGCCCGCGCGTGTAGTTGCTGAGGTAGAGTATGGCGAAAATCGTTCCCGGCGAGATGACCTGGTGGAAGGCGAGGTAGCCGCCGTACCCAAAGGGTATGAAGAGCGGAGCGATGCCTCCGACCCAGGCAACGGCTTCCAAGAGAGCCATGCGTCGGCCCAGACTGACTCCTGTCCCGGAGACCTTGTCGTTAAGCGCGTCGAAGCGCCTTGACATGGGCCCATGAAGCTCGAAGACTCTCACCGCCAGGGAATTCGCCACGGAGTGCGCGGTAAAGGACGCCAGGTCCGCGTAGCCCTGCTGAAGACGCTGCCCGAGTGAGGAGATGGGTCGCGAGAGCCGTTCAGCCAACAAGCTGGCCAAAGGAGACGCCAAGGCAGCCGCCAGCCCGACGCGCCAATCTAGGATAATCATGTAACCGGTCGCCGTCAGGGCGAGGACCAGGTCCCTCAAGACCTCATACAGCACGTCGAGGATCTTCGATGCCGTCTCGGCGTCGGTCGTCATCCTGGACCCGATCTCTCCGGCGGCCAGTCTTTCCGTGCTCGGCAGCGGCATGGACAAGAGATGCCGGGCCGTGGCCTTCCTGAGATTGGCGGCCAGTTCGCCCGCCCAGGTGGTGCGGAGATACCGCCAGCGGCCGAAGAGAAGAGCCGCGAAGGCCGCCAAGCCGATCTGGGCCGACACGGCGGTCACGAAACCGGGCCTTTCCCCGGCCAGCAGTGAGTCGACGGCCAACTGCAGCAGCCTCGCCTCAATCGGCCGGAGGACGGCCACCAAACCTATCACGCTGACTAGGGTGGCGGCCACCAGGGAAGGACGGGGCACGCAGGCGATGATCTTGACAAGGGATGCTCGGGTGGCGTTTCGCTTCGGATGACCCTCTAGCAAGGTGGACAGCCTCCGCTTATCCGTAGACGGTGGCGGGGCAGGCGTTACAGCAAACCTCCCCGAACACGCATATGGTACAGACACCTTCGACGCTGCCCGGGGCGATTGCCCCCAACTGCCTGAACACCGGCGCCTCGGCCAAGAGTCAGCCGCAGAACGACACAGACAAATCCGGCAACACGGAGATTATGTTCCTGAAATCGCATGCCGCAGGCGGCAGTTTGACGCCAGAGCGCTAGTTCCTCCCATGTTTGGGCCTTCTTAATATCCCGCGCCCCGTTGCCCAGTGAAGTCTCTGTCTGCTTGCTGGTGGAAGTCCAGCCGGGGTAAGGGCGAAGTCGCAATGGCAAAGGCAGCGGCTGAGAACTGTCGCCCGAACTGGCCACGGCCGAGAACAGTCATCTCCGGTCATCCAGGAACGGCGTGCGGCGGCGACTAGCCCCACGGGCCTGCTAGAGGACTGGCCCGTCCGCGAGCGGGTGAGCCAGGAAGGCAAAGTCTCTTGGCTTTCGGGCGAGTTGCGTGTAGAGGGCGACTCCGTCCCGCAGGCCCAGGGCCGACAGGGTCGTCGGGGAGGCCAGCCTGGGCTTGGGTGGGTCGTGATAGTGTCCGTTGGCCACGAAGTAGGCGCGGCCCTGCTCCTCAATCTCGTAGTAGGCGGCCCCGTGGCTCGCGAGGTACGGGCCATACTCCGAGGCGAAGGTGGCCTCGACAATGTTGAGCATCACCAGCGGCTCCGGACCGGGGTTGATGGTCACGTGGCCGTAGCCGGGCGGGACGTACAGGGCGTCTCCAGGACCGGCCTCGACCACGACCACGTCGGCGATGGCGCCGGGCGGACCGGCGGGGGACGGCATCTGGAGCAGGTAGTGCGCTCGCCCGGAAAGCACCTGGTAGAGTTCGGGGTAGGTCCGGGGAGCCGCGGTAGCGTGGGGCACCAAAGGGTGAGGCACCAAAGGGTGGGGCAGCAAAGGATGGTAGTGCCCGGCGGTCTTCACGTACTCACCGCCCACGAGGCCGGGCACCAGGACGGTCACGTCCAGGCGGAGATGGTCCTGGGCCAGGGACTCGGCGTCCGCGGGCCAGCCGAGACCGCGGTACATGAGGTAGAACACGGCGGGGCCGCCCGCGGTCTGGTTGTAGAGGACCGAACGCATCTCGCCGAGGGTGCGCGGTTGCGGGGTCACCCCCGGAAGCCCGCCGGCGAACACGAGCCGACCGCCTTCCCCGACGCCGAGCGGCAGCCCGGCTCGCGCCTCCAGGGAGACGACACGGCCGCCGGCCTCACGCTCCGTCTTCACTGGCCCGCCACCTCCGTCAAGGGACCGAACGCCGGCCGAGACCGCAGCCCCGGCACCGCCTACTCGACCGTGACCTTCTGGGGCCCGCGCTTCCGGACGGCCCGCGCCGACTGGCCGCGATGGTAGTTCTCGAGATACTCTTCCTGGCTCTTCAGAGCGTGGTCGACCAGGCTCCTGATGGCCAGAAGGAACTCCCGCCTGGCCCCGACCGAGTGCTCCACAAACTCCGGGGGGAACATGTCGGTCACCCGGGCGCCTAGTGTGCCCCCGGTCCCCAGGAGCGCCGCCACCGGGCAGACGCCGCACGCCGCGCCGGCGCGCTCGCCACGCTCTCCGGTCCGGTCCGCGGTCTCGTCTTTGCTCCCAACCTTGGCCCTGTCTCCTGTCATTTCCGGTCCCTCCTTGGCCTCTGTCTCGCTCCGTCCCCAGGCGCGGTCTCGGGCGGGTCAGCGAAGTCCATCTTGAGAAGATCGTCTTCGAACCTGGCCTTCACCAGTTCCCGGCCGGCCAGGCTCCGCGGGAGGAGAATGGTGCGCCTCCGGTCTCCGACGTTCACGACGAGTTCTGCCCCAACCCTGGTCACGTCGATGTCGCCCTTCCCGACGAAGGGCAGGAGGACGGTCAGCGTGGTCACGTCCCCCGACCGCGCGATGGTCTGTGGCCAGCGAGCGAAGAAGATCTCGGTCGGGTCGCGGTCGCCGAAACAGGCCCGGCCCATCTTGTCCAGCATATCCAGGCCGAGGACTTCCTCGCCGTAGAGAGGCACGAGGAGGATCGGCACCGGGCCGAAGGCCTCTTCCACCTTATGTAGCTGCTTCTCCTGCGAGGCCTTCCCGCGCCTGAAGTAGTCGTCGGTCACCTCGTCCGGGACGACGCGGTTCACGATGACGGCGTCCGTCCGGAAGCCGAAAAGGTTGAGGTAGGTGAAGCTCCGTCTGGCCTCGCTGATGACCATGCTCTCCGGGGTCAGGACGAGCCTCACCGAACTCGAGGCGGTGTCGGTGAGCACCTGGTGGACGAAGACTATCTCATTGAAAAGGGCCTGGGTGGCCTCGAAGACGTCGTCCGTCGGCAGGGGTACGGACAGGAGGGGCTGGGCCATCGGGCGCAAGATCTTCATCGCCCGCCGCTGCATGGGGAAGATGCGGTCCATCCACCACCGGAGGACGTCGGGGTAGCTGAGGAGGCGGAGGGTCTCCCCCGTGGGGGCGCAGTCCACGATGATGACGTCGTAGGCCCCGCCGCGGACGTGACGGCAGATCTCCAGGAGGCTGAACAGCTCCTCCGTGCCCGGGAAGACGGTCAGTTCCTCAACGGCTATCTGGCTCATGCCCGGCAGGGAGAGCAGGCGCCCCAGGTAGTCCTGGATCTTGCCCCAGTTGCGCTCCATCTCGTGCAGGGCGTCTATCTCCTGGGCCCAGAGGTTGTCGGCCAGCTTCGTCGGCTCGGGGCCGAGGCGGGTCTGGTAGGAGTCGCCCAGGCTGTGGGCGGCATCGGTCGACAGGACGATGGTGCGGTGCCCCAGCCGCGCCGAACGGAGGCCGGTGGCCGCCGCCACTGAGGTCTTTCCCACTCCGCCCTTGCCCGTGTAGACGAGGACTCTCAAGGCGAACCGTTCCTCCTAGGCCCCCGCCCGCGGCTCAGCGCTTGGGGAAAGGCCGGCAGACGATCTCCACGACCCGCGTGTCGAAGAAACTGGGGGAATGAGCGGGCCGCACAATCAGAGCCGTATCGGTGCCGCGGCCCGAGCCGCCCAGACTCATGATGTCCCGGCCATAGGGGATTAGTCCCGCGTCCAGGGCCATGACGGCGATCTCGACGGCCACCTTGGCCCCCTCGCCGAACAGGCGCAAGGTGTTGCTGACGACACCCCCGGAGAAGAGGCCCCCGAACTGCTTGGTCACGGCGCGCTCCACCCCGGCGAAGAGGTGGGACGCGGTCAGGATCTTGACGCCGGCCGCGGCGAGCTCGGCCCGGACCTCGGGACTCATCTCGTCCTGGCCCGGCTCTCGAAAGCCCACGTGATGCGTGACCACGACCAGGTTGACCGGGCCTGCCGACCCTAGGCTGGCCAGGACCTGTTTGGCGGAGACGCCGGTGTTCGAGGCGACCACGATGTCCTTCAGCCCGAGGGCGGAGAGCCGGGAGACGGCGGCGTCCGTCGCGAGTCTGGTGTTTTCGGGGCCAGGGGTCGGGAAGCGCGTCGCCGTCGTTGTCGAAGCGTTCATTTCCCCAGGTCCTTTCCGGCGGACCCCCCGGGACCAGGGCCGGGGCCGACGCCGACGGCGGTGAGACCGTCGAAGATGATGCCGCCGAAGACCTCGCCAATCTCGCGGGCCGACAGCCGACCCTCCGGATGGTACCAGGTGTAGAGCCAGTTGCACATACCGAGGATGCCGAATGAGACAATCTTGACGTCCATGGGTCGGAACACGCCCGCCCGGATGCCCTCCGCCAGGATCTTCTGAAACAGCTTCTCGTAGTTCACGCTCTTGCCATCAATCACGGCCTGCTGGCTCTCGGTGAGGGCGTTCCTCTCCCGGAGCAGGATGGTCAGCATGTCCAGACGCTGGGAAACGACCTCGACATGGCTCAGCATGGCTTGCCAGAGCTTCTCGCGCGGGGGCAGGTCTGAGCGGTAGATGGCGTCGATCCGGGTGGTGATGGTGTCGATGGCCCGCTCCAGAATCATGAACAGGAGTTCCTGCTTGCCCGAGATGTAGTAGTAGAGGCTGCCCTTCTGCATGCCGACCGCGTCCGCTATCTCCTGCATCGACGCGGCGTGGTAGCCCCGCTCCCGAAACACCTTCATGGCCACCTCGAGAATTCGCTCTTCCTTGGACACGCCAGCCGTTCCTCCTTTTATGGCGTTTTCGCCATGTCGGGATTCCTGCTTCTCGGCGGTCTGCCCGCTAGGCGGGTCTTACGTCCGCTCCACAGGCGTCTTGTGTCTCCGGGGAACTCCCGGCGACAAGCCGCTCAAGGTTCAGGGCGGCGTTCAGATCGCGGTTCAGAGTCAAGCCGCACGCCTCGCACCGGAAGACCCGCTCGGCCAGAGACAGGCTTGGTTTCACGAAACCGCACACCGAACAGGTCTTGGACGAAGGATGAAAGCGCGGCCCGACGACCAACCTGGAACCGTACCAGGTGGTCTTGTAGGCCAGCATCCGGCGAAACTCCGACCATCCCGCGTCGGCGATACTCCGGGCCAATCGGCGGTTCTGGACCATCCCGGCGACCGACAGCTCCTCGACCACGATGACCGACTTGGTTTTCGCCAGCCTTGTGGTCAGCTTGTGGAGGAAGTCCAGCCGTTGGTTACGGATGCGCCGGTGTAACCGGGCCAAGGCCAGGGCCGATTTCTTGCGGTTGGCTGAGCCGCGCCGTTTCCGGCTGTGGGCGCGGCTCCTGCGACGCAACCGGCGAAGGTTGCGGGCCAGGGGTTTGGGCGCTTCCACCTCGGTCCCATCGGACAGCACCGCGAAGCGATCCAACCCAAGGTCGACGCCCACCACCGGGCCTTGCACGAGAGCCGGGTCGGGCCGCTCCCGCTCCACCGTCAGGGACACGTACCAGCGGTCCGCTTCGCGGCCGACCGTGGCCGATAGGATGCGGCCCCGGAACTTGACCGTCGACTCCTTGGTCCGGATGGGGCCAAGCCGGGGCAAGACCACGGCGCGGGGCAGGACGCTGACGGCCCCGGTGAGCCGGAAGCGGTCGTCCCGGCCCTTCTTGCGGAAGCAGGGGAAGCCGACGGGCTTCCCGGCCTTGCGCCCCCGCCAGAAGTTGCCGAAGGCGCGGTCCAGATCACGGAGCGCCTCCTGCGGGGCGCACTTGGAGACCTCGGCCCACCAGGGCGCGTTGTCACCCTTCCACCTGTTCCAGAGCCGGTGGAGGGTCATGCCGCCCGGCAGGCGTTCCTCGGCCTCCAGGCAAGCCCGGCAGAGTTCGAGGCCCCAATTGTAGGCGAAGCGGGCGGTCCCCGCATGCCGAGCAAGCGCCCCGCGGGAGGTGGTGTTGGGGTCGAGTTCGTAGCGGAACGCCTGGTTGACGATCATGGCTTAGCCTCGATACTGGTCAGCACGTCAAGCATGTCCAGCACCAGGTCATCCCTCGTCTCTTCGGGGTCCATCACGACCAGGCGTCGCCCGGATGCCGCAGGGCCGCCTCGATGTACTCCGAGCCCAAGCAGACCAAGCGGTCGCGGTGCTCCACGATTACGGCCCCGATCTTTGGGTCGCGGGGCAGAGAAAGCAAGCGCGGTCGGTGACTTCCTCCGGATAGACGAGGATGGTCCCCGTCGGCATCTGCCGAGACGGAACCGGCAGGATCCCCTTGCGGAACCAGCCGAAGGCCGTCCTGTACCGGATGCCTTGCCCCCGCGCCCAATCCGCTAGTTTCATCGTTCAAGTATACAACGGAGCGCCACACGAGGGCCCGGCGGGCTAGCTGTTACCTAGCCCCTCCCCGAAAGTCGGAAGCCGTGATGGCTAGAGTCTACTGACCATTCGGTAGAAGCATTCTACGACGGGCCGAAGGCTTCCTCCTCGCGCGCGCCCTGTCCGCGCGGCGCGTGGCGCTCGGACCCGGTGGCCCGGTGGCCCGAGAAAGTCCGAAGCGCCGCCGGGCGGTGGCCCGGCGGCGCTTCGGCTTGTCGTCACGCGAACAAATCAGGGCTCCGGCGACGCTAGTCTATCCACTCGATGCTGAAGTTGCCCACCCCGGCGCTGACCCCGATGTCGAGGTGGCTGGTCTTGGTGTCGTACCCGTTCGAGGTCCACGTCCCGCCGCTCTTGGCGAAACCCTGGGCCCGCAGGTTCGACCCGACCAGAGCCGAGGACATGTTTACCCTCACGCCTACCGACCGCGGCACCCTGATCGTCGCCGAGGCCGCACCGTATTTCAGTTCGGCCGTGGCGTTCTGACCGGAGTCGCCGAAAGTAATCCTGGTGTCCGAGGCTCCCGTCGAGAGATCGAAAGACGTCACCCTCAGGGCCGACAGGTCGAGATTGGCCGAGCAAGCACCGCTCTCCAGGCTCAGGCTGTAGGTCGGCGCCGGGTTCAGGCTGATGTCCCAGACCGGCCCACGCGGCCCGATGCTGCCCGTCCAGGTGCCGCCGGCCATGTCTAGCCTCAGGTCGGCTGTTTCGCCGCTGGCCGAGTAGGTGACCGTCGGCTCCTTGGCGATGAAGCCCAGCGTCCCGCTGGCCAACTGGCTCGGAGCCGCTTTCCCGTCCAGCCGGATCTCGCCGGCGCCGAAGGTCAGACTCAGGTTCACGTTCGTGATGCCCGCGTCAAACGGCTGCGCCAGCGCGATCTCGCCGGTGCCGGACGCGCCGCCCTCGCCCGCCTTCAGATGCGCGTTGTAGGCGAAGGCCAGGACGCCCACGACCGCCAGCACAGCGATCACCGCGGTCAGCACAGCGCCGAGCCGGCCCGTCGGCCGCAGGAGGACCGAGACGCCCCAGAGGACCAGGACGATCGGCCACGCCCGCCAGATCGTGTCCCAGACGCCCCAGTCCAGGACGCCGAGGTTCGAGAGGAGGAACAGGCTACCGACTAGGACCAGAAGAAACCCCCAGAAGACTTTAGAACTCATCTCTTGTCATTCCTCTCCCTTGGCTCGTGCCGGAAGGCGCCCGCCATCACCAGGATGCCGACCAGGATGATGAGGATGGGCCAGAAGGGGATCCAGTGCAGCAGGGGCACGAAGTTCCTGATGAGCAGGAAGCCGCCGAGGGCCACCAGGACGAGCCCGAGCAACCAGGGGGCCCCGACCGAGCGGAACTCGTGGTCGTCCAGGATGAACCCATGCCCCCGGAAGGCCCCGGCCGGGCGCGACTCGGGGTCTTGCGCCGCGGAGCCTGCCGTCGGGCGGTCCGCCTCCGATGTGTCCGTCGCCGCCCCGCCTGTCGGCGTAGTCGATGACGCGCGGTCCGCGTACCGATCGTAGCGATAGCTGCCGGTCGGCGCCTCGGGGATGATGAACCAGGCCACGATGTAGGCCAGGATGCCGAACCCGACAAACGCGGAGATGACCCAGACCAACCTGATGAGGGTCGGGTCCACGTTGAAGTACTCGGCCATGCCTCCGGCGACGCCGGCCAGGACACGCTCCCGGTTTGAACGGTAGAGACGGCCTCGGCTGTAAGAGTTATGATCTGCCAACGGTATTACCCCCTTCGTCCTCGGCCCGCGAGAGATCGGGCCCCACGCGACGGATTGTACCCGAAAAGCCCGGCCTGGAGAAGCCTCCCCGCGGACGGTCTTTCCCCCGACCGCCGGGACAGGGAGGCGTTGAACGCAAGGACCATCAGACGGCCCTTCTAGGCCCGCGGGTGACGGACTAGATTCCAGGCGAGGTGATGGCCGACGCGCCCGCCGATACGCCTGTCGGACCCTCTCCGGCCCCGCTGGGCCGCCCCGGACCACGCGTCCCTGGTGACGGCGGCGGTCGACGTCGCCTCGGCCGACGGCCTGGGGTACCTGGGGCGCCTGCTCGCCTCGTCTCCGGCGCCGGGCCTCCCCCCGTTCATCGCCCACGTCGCCCGGGGGGCTGTGGACGCCGACTACCCCGGCTCGGGCGGGTACGTCCTGCACCTGTATCATTTCCACCATCCCTGGACCCATCTCGGATACGCCGGCTGTTGCCCGTCGGCGGCTCAGGTGACAAACCGGCTCTTCCTGGACGGCCTCGCTCTCTGGACCGGCGGGCGGCGGGAGGAAGCCGCCTACGAACTGGGCCGCGCGTGCCATCCCCTAGTCGACAACTGGGTTCCCTATCACGCGGCCGGCGTTGCCGGGTGCGGCCACGGACCGTACGAGGCCTGGCTCACCGAGGACGGGCGCTGGCGCGACTACGTGCCCGGACGGGGCGGAAGGTACAGCTGGCAGGCCGTCTACCGACCCGGAAATGGAGGGCCTCCGCACGTCCTGGACTCCCGCTCTCCCCCACACTGGGTGGACCTGGCCGCCCACGAGTCCTGGGGGTGGTACCGGGACGGCCTCAACGGGTGCGCCAACCGGCGCTACCAGGAGGGCTTCGCAACCGCGGCGGAGGTCCTGGTCCCGGGGACCGTACGCTACCTGGCCGGCTTCCTTCACGCCTTCTTCACTCTGGCCGGGGAAGCGCCGGTCGCGGGGACGCCGGCCACGGAGGGGACGCCAGTCTAGGAGGGGACGTCATGAGCGGCCTGGCCGAGGGGTTAGGGTTGTGGGCTCTGGGCGGGCTGGTCTGGTGGGCGGCGGCGCTGGCTGTGGCCCTGCCGTACCGCTTCCGGCACAGGACCTGGCTTTCCTGGGCGCGATTGACGGTCGGGCTGCCCCTGACCGTAGCCGCCTGGCTCGAGGTCAGCCGGTCGCGCCGCAGGGCCAGGTCGGGCCGGCGTCCGAGTCCCTACCGGGGGTTCGCCCCACTGGTCCTGTCGGCTGCGGTGGCGGAGGTCTTCGCGCTGGCCGCCGGATTGGTGGTCGCGGCGGTAGGCTGGCTGGCCGGTTAGGGTTCCACCAGCCGTCCACCGGTGAGCAGCAGGCGAGCGAGACGGGCTCCCGCCGCCTCGAGGTACCCCGTCGCGCCAGCCATGGCCTGGACGAGACTGACGGGTCCGGTCGGAACGGGCAACACGGCGTCGAGACCCAGGACCTGCACGGCCTCGTTCTCGCCCACGACGGCTCCGACGATGGCCACCACGGGTCGCCCCACCGCTCCGGCCAGCCGGGCGACGCCCGAGCAGGCCTTGCCGTGGCGGCTCTGCCCGTCGAGCTGCCCTTCTCCGGTCACGACGAGGTCGGACCAGGCCATCTGCTCGGCGAGCCCGGTGGCCTCCATCACGTAGTCGATGCCGGAGACGATACGGGCGCCGAGGAAGGCCACCAGAGCCAGGCCCAGGCCCCCTGCCGCGCCTCCGCCCGGGAGGGTGGCGAGGTTGGGCGAGCCGAGCTCCCGCGCGGCGACGCGGGCCAAGTTGGCCAGCCCGCGGTCGAGGGCGACCACGGCGTCAGGGTCGGCGCCCTTCTGCGGGCCGAAGACCCGGGCGGCCCCGTCCGGCCCGGTCAGCGGATTGTCCACGTCGGCCAGGACCGTGAAGCTCACACCGGACAGGCGCGGGTCGAGCCCCGTGGGGTCGATGCGGTGGAGGTGCAGGAGGCCGCGGCCCCCCGGAGGCACCGGCCGACCCTGCTCGTCAAGGAAACCGGCGCCCAGGGCGCGCATGGCCCCGAGACCGCCGTCGACCGTGGCGCTGCCGCCCAGCCCGACCAGGACGGAGCGGCATCCGGCGGCCACGACCTCCCGGATGAGTTCGCCGGTACCGGCCGTGGTCGTCGCCATCGGGTCCCGCCGCTCCGGCTTGACCAGCGGCAATCCGGAGGCCTGGGCCATCTCGACCACGGCCAAGCCGCCGGAGAGGATGGCCCAACGGGCTTGGACGGTCTCGCTCCCGAGCGGTCCGGTGACCGCGGCCGTCCGCATCTGGCCGCCGACAGCGCGGCAAAGCGCCTCGACCGTGCCCTCGCCGCCGTCGGCGAGGGGGACCACGCGCACCACGGCCAAGGGGACGGCCCGGGCGAAGCCGCGCCGGATGGCCTCGCCGGCCTCGAGCGCGGACAGGCTGCCCTTGAAGGAGGCTGGAGCGACAAGGACCTTCCAACCCAAGGCCCGCACCTCCTACTTCAGCAGGTTTCTCTCGATGAACCGGGCGACGCCCTCTCCCGGCGGCCCCTCGGCCACCTGAGCGGCGGCGGCGAGGAGTTCCCGCGGGCCGTGCTCCATAGCCACTCCGAGCCCGGCCCACTGGATCATGTCCAGGTCGTTGAGACCGTCGCCGAAGGCGGCGACCTCGGCGGCCCTGACGCCCAGGCGCTCGCAGACCCGGGCGAGGGCCTTACCCTTGGAGACCTCGCCGCTCATGAACTCCAGGAAGTACGGGAAGGAGGTCGTGACGGTGAGGCGGCCCCCGAACCTGGCCACGGCCTGGTCTCGCAGGGCCGGCATGCTCTCGACCGCCTCGACTTGGAGGAGCTTCAAGGGCTCGACTGTTGGGGCGCCGGCCAGGCCCTTCACATACCGCACCAGATCCCCGACGTATTCCGGGGCGATGCCGGAGACCCGGTAGTAGGGGTCGACGTGGTCGCCCGGCCCCCTGGCGCAGACCCCGTCGGCGTGGAAGACAAGAGGCTCGAACCCGCGCTCAACGAGGAACTCGAGGACCTCCACGGCCAGCGGCGCCGCGATGGGCTGGTGCCACCAGACGTCGTCCCCGCCGGCCCGGCGGACCAGGGCGCCGTTGTAGGTCACCAGGGGCAGGCCTTCGAGCCCCAGCTCCAGGGCGTACCGCTCGGCCGTCCGGTGCATTCGTCCCGTGACGATGAGGACCGTCACGCCCTGGTCCGAGAGGCGCCGCACGGCCCGGATGAGCCTGTCACCCAAGATGATGTCCGGGCCAAGGAGGGTGCCATCGAGGTCGAAGGCCGCCAAGCGGATACGGGGCGGGTTGAGACGACCGGGACGGCTACCGCCGTCCCGGTCGTCGGTCTGCTGATTACTCAACGAAGACCTCCAACCTGACGTTCTCACTGTCGTCCGACATATCCAGGATACGCCCGACCACCCCGCTGCGCACGGCATCGAGGAGGGTTTCCACTTCAACGCGCTGGTTGAAGATGCCTACGGTCCGGTCGGCGCTCCGCGGTGTCAGGCGAAGAACCAGGTCCACCAGGCTTATCGGCACCTGCACATTAGCCCGCCGGCGTCCCGTGCCGAGTTCGGTCACCAGGACGCGGAAGCGCCGGGGGGCGCTCCCGGAGGCTTCCCGTTTGGGTGAGTCCAAGGCGGCGAGAAGGCTGTGCCCCTCCTCGGCGGTCACCCGCCCGGACTCTATCATCTTCAGGATAGATAGCTTCTCATCTTTCATCGCCATCTCCCCTAACCTAGAAGAATACGCCGCAGCATGGCCGGCGGGAGGGTGCCATGGCCCAGAAGGTCGTTGTGGAAGCGCCGCAGGTTGAAGTCCTTGCCCTTGGCCGCACGGTACTCCGAGGCGAGCTTCACGATCTCAAGTTTGCCCATGAGGTAGCTCATGGGCTGGGTGGGGCTCAGCGTGTACCGGCGCACCTCGGCCAAGGCGTTGGAGCGGCCCAGATGGACCTTGTCCACGAAGAAGTCCACCGCCTGGTCCACCGTCATCCCCCTGGTGTGGAGACCAGAGTCCAGGATGATGCGGGCGGCCCGCCAGAGTTGGTCCTTCAGGCGGATGAGCCGGAATTTCGGCCCGGAGACGAAGCCCATATCCTCGGCCAGTTGCTCCAGGTAGAAGGCCCAGCCCTCAGCGAAGAGAGAACTACCGAGCAATTTGCGGACCGGGCTGGGGTGCTGGTTTGACCAACACAGTTGTAGATGATGCCCGGGGTAACCCTCGTGGATGGCCTTGATGGGGATGCCGTAATTGTTGTGGTCGCGGAGCTGCTGCTCCTGGTGGTCCTTCGGGGCCGACTCATCCACCGGGGTCACGTAGAAGCGGCCGGTCTGGTCGGGCTCGAAGGGCGCCGGGGACATATAGGCCGCGTAAGGAATGGTGGGCCTCAGGAAGGCCGGGGTCTCATCGATGACGAGCTTCTCGCCGGGCGGGATGTCGACGACACCCTGCTCGACGACCCACTGCCGGGACCGGGCCATGTGGTCGCCGTAGGCCTCCAGAAGGTCCTTCGGCGCCGGGTGGTCGGCCTTCAGGTCCTCGATAATCTCGTCGACGGTCCGGTCCGGGTCTATCCGCCGGCCCGTCTCCCGCATCTCCCGCAGGGTCTCGTCGAACAGCTTGAGACCTTTCGCGTGGAGCGTCTCGGAGTCGTAGTCAAGGAGATGGCGCCGCCGCAAGAGGTAGTCGAAGAGCTCCCGGCCGATGCCGAATTCCGGCTTGGCTTTGGGCCGGAGGGCTTCCACCGAGGCGAGGTAGTCTTGGAGCGCCTCCACGGCCTTGGCGTTGGCGGTCTCAATCTCGCTCCGCAGCGCGGGCGAGGCCGCCTGGGCGGCGAACAGGGGCACGAGGGCCTGGTAGAACAGGATGCCGCCCCGCGTGGTGTCGATGGCCGTCTCCACGAAGACCTGGATCGGGTCGGTGACGTTGGCCTTGCCGTCGGCCAGGACCCGCGGAACCTGCTTGAGGCGGCTGAGAAGAGCCTCAAGACGCTGGTCCAGGGGGGCGAACTCACGGGTGAGAAGAAGGTAGCCGCCGAACACGCCCGCGTCGGCGTAGTTCGGGTTCATCCGCCACTCGTGGCGGGCCTCCTCCAGTTTGACACCCACCTCCAGCTCGATCTCCAGCAGTTCCTTGTCGAGCCTGTCGTCCAGCGACAGCGGGGCGGTGTCGATAGCCTGGAGCCGGGAGAGGAAGCTCCTCGCCGCTCTGTCCCGGGCCTGGACCGCCTCTCGGCTGAAGTCCCCGAGTTCCTTGTCGTGCTCGTGAACACCCACGGCCGTGGCCAAGACCGGGTTCTCCCGGAAGAACCAGTCGAGCATCTCCTTGGCAAGGACCCGGAAGGGGTTCCCCGCCTTCTCCGCGACGGTCCAATCGCTCATCGGCCGATTCCTCCTCATCCAGCCTTGCACTTCGGCGCCCGGCGAATCCATCCTTCACCCGATGACCGGGCTAGAGGCCGAAGGTGTCGCTCGGCTCCTTGGCGCCCGGCGCATCCGGCGGTGCGGATGCATCGGGTGGCACGGGAGGGGTCGGCGGCACGGGAGGGGCCGGGGGCACAGGAGGGGCTGGCGCGTCTGACGACGGCCTGGCCCTCTCTCCCTCGGGCCCTCCATCAAGGGCGACCAGAAGGTCCCGCCCCTGTTCGGCCGAGAGTCGGCCTTCTTCAATCATCTTGAGGACGTTGGCCCGGTTCTCCCCCCTTATCTTCGAGGAGATGGAGGCCGCCCAGGCGTCGTGCTCGTCGGCGTGGCGGCCGGGCCGGCCGTGACCTCCATGGCGCCGATGGTGGGGCCGGCCGTGGCGGTCGTCCGGGTCGCCGCGGCTGAACGCCGCGACCACGGGGCCGGCCTCCGCGGCGCCCGAGCCGCCGCGCGTCCGGATGGAGAAGCCGCCGCTCGATGTCTCGGCGGAGACGCTGGCCGAGCCGTCCCCGAGGACACCCTCCAAGGACCCGCGACTGGAATGGGAGATGGCCAGAGGAACCGAGCAGCTGACGCGGCCGCTCCCCGTGTCAGCGGACAGGGTGAAGGAGGCGTTCTCCGGGACGATTAGGTCTATAGGCCCGCTGCCGGCGTCGAAGCTGTAGCGGCCGCTGGGGTGGATGTCGATATCCGCCTCGATACCGCCGCTGCCGGTATCCACGGTGATGTTCCTGGCGCTGGTGGCGGTCAGGCTCACGCTTCCGCTACCGGTGTCGACGGAGACGTCACCGATGACCCGGTCGAGCGTGACCGAACCGCTGCCCGTGCCGAGGATGACGTTGCCCTCCACTTCACGAAGACCGATGGGGCCACTCCCACCGTCGACGTCGACTCGACCGTGGACCCGCTCGACGCTCACCGGCCCGCTGCCGCTGTCGATCTTCACATCGCCGCGGGCTTCCTCGACGGTCACGGAACCGCTGCCGGAGTCGATGTCCACGCGGGTGGCCCGGGAGACAAGGACCGAGCCGCTGCCGGCGTCGATGCTCACCGGTCCGTCGGTCCCGCGCACCTCGGTGCGACCGCTGCCGGTGTCCAGTCTCACGCTAGACCCGGTGGGTGCCTTCACCTCAAGGGCTATCCCCACGCGGTCGCCGCCCCAGAAAGACCAACGGCGGGGCTGTCCGGTCCTGATGCGGACCCTATCCCCTTCGACGGTAACCTCTATCTCGGCCTCCTCGAAGATGCGCCCGGCCTCCGCGGCGCCGAGCCCGAGACCCCTCAAGCTCTTGACCGCCCGGACCTGTACCTCGGCGGCAGCCGTCCCGGTCACGAGCACCGGGCCGGGCGCCCCCTGGTCGATGTCCAGTTCCACCGGTCCCGCGAAAGCTTGGGCCCAGCGGGTTATCTCCGTTCCCGGGTCGGGGGATGCTTCCGTCTCCCAACGACCCTCCAGGCCCTCTGTCTCGCGATCTTCGTTCCCCTCTCCGCTGTTACTCACTGGTCGTCGCCCTCCTCACGCGCTAGTACCTCTATATCGCCAAACAGGGCCCGTATCTCCAGGCCCGGAAGTCCGGGGACCGGCTCGGCGGCCCCGGCCGCTTCAGCCGCCCCGGCCGCCTTGTCCGCGGCCGCGCCGACGCGGGCTTCCAGACGCGTGGACGATTGGCTCACCACGGCGGCCGGGACCCGGCAGGTAATCTCGCCGTGCATCGTCGAGGCCAGGAGATCCAGGCGGGCGCCGACCGACAGCTTCAGGCTGATGTCGCCGCGGGCCGTGTTGATGAAGTGGTCGCCCTGTCCCAGAGCCTCGAGGTCCAGGTCCACATCCCCGTTCACGGTCTTGACTTCGATGGTTTCCGCCTGGACGGCCCGGAGGGTGATGTCGCCGTTGGTGCTCGTGGCGCGGATGTCCCCGGCAATCGAGGCGGCCACGACCTCACCGTTGGTGCTGCGGAGTTCCACACCGCCGCGCACTCCGGTGACCTGCACGTCGCCATTGGTCAGCAGGACCCGCAGCTTGGCCGTGGCCGGGACCCGGACCTGGTAGTCGATGGTGCAGCGGGCCGGAAGCCAGCCGGGCGCGTCCGGAGCCAGGCGGGCCTCGATGAAGACGCCTCCATCCCGCTGCTCGACGGAGACCTCGTAGTCAGACGCCCTCTTGGCGGCTTCCTCGCGGGAGCCGGCCCAGACACGCTTGGTCGCCTTGACCCCGACCACGTCGCGGTCCCACGCCTCGACGGTCACGTCGCCCGACAGGTCCCGGATCTCGACCTCAGGGGCAGGCCCGGCTGGAACCTCCCGTTCGAAATCCTCTTCGTGCATCTCGCGCCCGTAGGGGAGGTTGAAGACGTCCCCGAAGTCGCGGATGAATTGGCGGAAAGGGCGGGGGCCGCCGTGGCGCCATGTGCCGCCGTGTTCCCGCGCCGTCTCCCGCACCCGGCGCGAGACCTCGTCGCCGATGTCGATGGCCCGGAGACGGATCCTCTCCATTTCGCGCCTGAAGCCTTCCATGCCGCGGTCGAAGCCCGCGTGGTCGAAGCCGGGCCAGTCACCGCGCCAGCGCCGCCGACCGGCGTCCCCGCAGCCTTCCCCGGCGCCCGTGTCGCCGCGGGGAGCCCGGCCGCCCGGCTCGTCCGCACCGGTCGGGCCCTTGGCCGAGGCCTCGATGGCCTCAAGGAGGGCGGCGGCCTCCTCCGAACTGATCTTGCCTTCCTCGAGCATCTTAAGAATCTGTAAACGCTCTTCGTCCATCCGCCTCACCCCTTACTTGAACTGTTTGAGGAGTCTCACGGCCTCGTCCGGCTTCAGCTCTCCCCGGCTCAGCCTGGAGAGGATCTCCCTGCGGCGCTCGTCGGACTTGCTGTCTTCCTCGGCCTCTCGGACGTCGAAGCCCAGGGCCCGGATGACCTGGTCGAGCCGGCTGCGGACCGTGGGGTAGGAGATGCCCAGTTCGCGTTCCACTTCCTTGATGTTCCCGCGAACCCGGATGAAGGTCTCGATGAAGTCTTTCTGCTCGCGCGAGAGGAGGCAGAACCGGCAGGTCTCGAAGCGTCCCTCGATGCCTGTATCGCAGTTGAAGCACTGGAGGCGGGTGACCTCGAGGTCGGAACCGCAGGCCGGGCAACGCCCGACGATCTTGCGTTTCTCAGCCATGGTTTCACCTCCGTTCCAACCTAAGATAGAGCCAGAGTCTGCGACGCCAAACAGGGCCGCCAGGAGGCCCTAGGGGCGTCCCGGCGGCCCAGGTGTGGTCAGGCCACGTTCACCCCGTCGTGATCGACACCGGGGTTGCGTAGTTGTATGCGCTCGACCTGCATCGCGGCGCCCCGGAGGTAGGGCGTGATGGCCCCGAGAACCTGGTCAGGGACAGCCGTCCTAAGGACGAGTGGCTGGACGGACGTCGCCTCGACCCCGCGGGCCCCGGCCAGGTACTCCCGGAGTTCCTCGGAGAGGCGGCCGGCGTACTGGATACGGATGAAGCCAGTCTGGTGAGACATTCTGGACCCTCCCGAACTTGCGAGATTTGGTCGCCGGCCGGGGAAGGACCCCCGAGCGGGTACCGGTTATGCCTCAAGGATAAGGGAGGATGTGACTAATGTCAAGGGTTCTATTGATTATATTAAGGGTGGACCTAAGTTCTAGAACGGATTGACCATGGGGACGGGACTCAGACATCACCGCCCAAGTGGCGGTATCCGGGACGGGGGGGCGGGCGATGGGTTCTCGGCGGCGGCGCGGTGAACTTCTACGCCTGCGTCAAGGACGGCAATGTCTCTCCACGGACGAGGGGCAGATGGTCGACGGAACGACCGCCAGATCGTTCGGGCTGCTCCGCGACTCGCTGCACGGTCGGGATTGGCGATAGGGGTGCTGCGCCGCCCAGGTGCCGGATCTCGCCGTCTCTGGCCGAGGCCGCCAGCCCAATCCGGCCGGCCCCGTTCGAGGTCAGGCGGACCCCGCGCCTCCTTCACCGCCCGCACCGTGGAGATACTCCCAAATCCTCTTCGCCGCCGCCTTCCCGATTTCCGGCACGGCCGCCAATTCCTCGGCGGAGGCCGCTCGGATCTTCTTCGTGGTCCCGAAAGCGCGGAGGAGCGCCGTGCGCCTGGCGGGGCCGACGCCGGGGATGTCGTCCAACTCGGACTGGCGGGCCTTCTTGCGCCGGAGCAGCCGGTGGTAGCCGACGGCGAAGCGATGGGCCTCGTCGCGGACGTGGCGCAGGAGGTGCGAGGCCGGCGAGTTCAGGGGTAGCCCCAGAGGCTCCGGACGTCCCGGCAGGAAGACCATCTCCTCTTCCTTGGCCAGGGCCAGGACGGGCACGTCTATCCCGAGGTCGCCCAGGACCTCCAGGGCCACCGTCAGGTGCCCCTTGCCCCCGTCGATGAGGATGAGGTCCGGCGCCGCCGCATACTCGGCCGGCGTTTCCGCGACCTTTCTCGCCTCCCGCAGCCGCCGGAACCGCCGGTAGAGGATTTCCTGCATCATGGCGTAGTCGTCCGGCGTGTCCTTGGTCTGGACCTTGAAGCGCCGGTAGGCCTCGGGCGCGGGCCGCCCGCCGATGAAGACGACCATTGAACCCACGGGCTCGCGCCCCTGGATGTTGGACACGTCGAACCCCTCGATGCGCTCCGGCGCCGCCGCCAGCCCGAGGACCTCGCCCAGAGCCACGGCCCTGGCGTAGGCCCCCTCGCCGCCGCCCTCGCGCTTGATCTCCTCCTCGCGGGCGAGGACCGCGGCGTTCTGGTTGGCCAGCTCCACGAGGTGGCCTCGCTCGCCGCGCGCCGGCCGCTGCAGGACGACCCGGCGACCCTTGAGCGAGGAGAGCCATTCGCCGATGGGCCCGGCGTCCTCGGCGGGCAGGGGCTCGGGGATGAGGACCCGACCCGGGATGAAGGTGGCGGTCTGACCGTAGTGCTGCTTGAGGAAGGCGGCCACGATGTCCGGCCCCGGCTGTCCGGCGGCGTCCTGGAGGACGAAACCGGTGCGGCTGATGACCTTGCCCTCGCGCATGGCCAGGATGGCCACCACGACCAGGCCGCTGACCTGACCCCTGGCGTAGCCGACGATGTCCTGGTCGTCCATGGTCGGGGAGATGATGGCCTGTTTCTCCAACACGTCCTGGATGGCCCGGAGCTGGTCGCGGAGTTCGGCGGCCCGCTCGAATTTGAGGTCGGCGGCGGCCTCCTGCATGCGGCTCCTGAGCCGGGCCTCCAAGCTCGTCCGCCGCCCGTCGAGGAACAGGCAGAGTTCTTCCATCATGGCCCGGTAGTCGTCCGGGCTCACGGCCTTGGCGCACGGCCCGGCGCAGCGGCCGATGTGGAAGTCAAGACAGGGGCGCGTCACCGTCTTCATCTTGTGGTCGCTGCAGACGCGGTAGGGGAAGACGCGGCGCAGGGTCCGCAGGGTCTCGCGCAGTGAACCCGCGCGCGTGTAGGGACCGAAGTAGCGGGCGCCGTCGCGCTTCAGGCGCCGGACGATCGCCACGCGCGGGTAGGGCTTGTCGAGGTCCACGCGCAGGTAGGGAAACTGCTTGTCATCCCTGAGCTTGATGTTGTGCTCGGGGTGGTGCTCCTTGATGAGGTTCGACTCGAGGATGAGCGACTCCACCTCGGAGCCGGTGGTGATGTAGTCCACATGGACCACGCTGTTGTACAGTCTGATGGTGCGCGTGTCGTGGGAACGGCCGGCCTGGAAGTGCGAGCGCACCCGGCTCCGGAGGGAGCGGGCCTTGCCGATGTAGAGCGGCCGTCCGGCGGCGTCCCGGAAGATGTAGACGCCCGGCTGGTCAGGCAGGCGCGACAGCTGGTCCTCGAGGTTGGTCGGCGTAAGGGTTCGCCTCCGTCACACCGCCGGTTCGGTCACGGCCTTCCTCTTCTCCCGCTCGAACAGCTTGCGCAGGAACTGGCCGGTGTAGCTCTGCCCGTCGGCCGCCAGGTTCTCGGGCGTGCCGGTGGCAACCACGGTTCCGCCGAGGTCGCCCCCTTCGGGTCCGAGGTCGATGACCCAGTCGGCGGACTTGATGACCTCCAGGTTGTGTTCGATGACCACGACCGTGTCCCCCGCTTCCACCAGGCGCCCCAGAACCTCCAGGAGACGCTGGATGTCCGCGAGGTGCAGACCGGTCGTCGGCTCATCAAGGACGTAGAGGGTGCGGCCGTCGGAACGTCGCGAGAGCTCGGTGGCCAGCTTCACGCGCTGGGCCTCGCCGCCCGAGAGGGTCGTCGCCGGCTGGCCCAGCCGGATGTAGCCGAGACCCACGTCGGACATGGTCTGCAGCTTGCGGCGGAGGCGTGGGATGTTGCGGAAGAAGGCCAGAGCCTCCTCGACCGTCATGTCCAGGACCTCGGCGATGTTCTGGCCGCGGTAGGTGACCTCGAGGGTCTCCCGGCTGTAGCGCTTACCCTGGCAGATGTCGCACGGGACGTAGACGTCGGGCAGGAAGTGCATCTCAATCTTGAGGATGCCGTCACCGCGGCAGGCCTCGCAGCGTCCGCCGCGCACGTTGAAGCTGAAGCGGCCGGGCTTGTAGCCCCGGATGCGGGCCTCGGGCGTGCGGGCGAAGAGATCGCGGACATCGGTGAAGAGGCCGGTGTAGGTGGAGGGGTTGGAGCGCGGCGTTCGGCCGATGGGCGACTGGTCGATGTCGATGACCTTCTCCAGGTGGTTTAGACCCTCGATGTTCCGGTGTAGGCCGGGCTTGGTCCGGGCGCCGTTGAGTTCCTGGGCCGCCCGCCGGTAGAGGATGTCGTTAACCAGGGTGCTCTTGCCCGAGCCGGAGACGCCGGTGACACAGATGAACAGGCCGAGCGGGAACTGGACGTCGATGTTCTTGAGGTTGTGTTCGGCGGCCCCCTGGACGATGATGCGTTTGCCGTTGCCCTCGCGCCGCTTGCGGGGAGTCGGGATGCGGCGACGCCCACTCAGGTAGAGGCCGGTCAGCGACTTCTCGTCGGCGGCTATCTCCTGGCTGGTGCCCTGGGCGACGACCTCGCCGCCGTGGATTCCGGCCCCGGGGCCCATGTCGATGATGTGGTCGGCCTCCCACATCGTCTCCTCGTCGTGCTCGACCACCAGCAGGGTGTTGCCCAGGTCGCGCAGGCGCTTCAGGGTGCCGAGAAGGCGGGCGTTGTCCCGCTGGTGCAGGCCGACGCTCGGCTCGTCCAGGATGTAGAGCACACCGACCAGGCCGGACCCTATCTGGGTGGCCAGCCGGATGCGCTGGGCCTCACCGCCGGAGAGGCTGCCCGCCTGACGGGCGAGGGTGAGGTAGTCGAGGCCCACGTTGACCAGGAAGCCGAGGCGGCCGGCTATCTCCTTTTGAATCTGCCGGGCGATGGTCTGCTCCTTCTCGGTGAGGGTGAGACCGCTGAAGAAGGCGAGGGCCTCCTTCACCGAGAGCGACGTCGCGGCGGCGATGGACCGGCCCCCGACGGTCACGGCCAGGCTGGCCGGCTTGAGGCGCAGGCCCGAGCAGGCCGGGCAGGGCGAACTGGACATGAACTCCTCGAGCCAGACCCGGGCCGAGTCGCTGTCGGAATCGCGGTACCGGCGCTCGAGGTTCGGGATGACCCCCTCGAAGTGCGTGTCGTAGACACGGGTCTGGCCGAACGGGTTCTCGTACTGGAAGCGGAAGGTCGCGCTGCCGGCCCCGTAGAGCAGAATCTGGATGAACTTCGGGTCGAGCTCGTCGATGGGCAGGCCCGTGGAGAAACCGAAGTGCTTGGCCACGGCGTCGAGCTTCTGGGGGTAGTAGGTGCTGGTGGCGCCGGCGAAGGGGACGACGGCCCCGTCGTCGATGGACTTGCGCCGGTCCGGGATGACCAGGTCCGGGTCCATCTCCATCTTCACCCCGAGGCCGTCGCAGGTGGGGCAGGCCCCGAAGGGGCTGTTGAAGGAGAACATGCGCGGCTGCAGTTCCTCGAGGCTGATGCCGCACTCGGGGCAGGCGTAGTTCTGGCTGAAGAGGAGCTCCGGGCCGTCCGCCGGCGCGATCACGGCCAGACCGCCGGCCAGTTTGACGGCCGTCTCCAGCGAGTCCGCCAGGCGAACTTCCGCCCCCTGCCGGACGGTCAGGCGGTCCACGACCGCCTCGATGGTGTGCTTCTTGTACTTGTCGAGTTCGGGGGTTTCTTCGATGTCCAGGGCCTCGCCGTTGACCCGGGCGCGGACGTAGCCGGCCTTCCGAATGTCCTCGAAGACCTTCTGGTGCTCGCCCTTGCGGCCGCGGACCAGGGGGGACAGGATGAGGAGGCGCGTGCCCTCGGGCAGGGTCATGACCTGGTCCACCATCTGTTCCACGGTTTGCTGGGCGATGGGGCGGCCGCACTGCGGGCAGTGGGGACGGCCGACGCGGGCCCAGAGGAGGCGCATGTAGTCGTAGACCTCGGTGACCGTGGCCACCGTCGAACGGGGGTTCCGGCTACCGGAGCGCTGGTCGATGGAGATGGCCGGGGACAAGCCCTCGATGTAGTCCACGTCGGGCTTGTCCATCTGGCCGAGGAATTGACGGGCGTAGGCCGAGAGCGACTCCACGTACCGGCGCTGCCCTTCGGCGTAGATGGTGTCGAGGGCGAGCGAGGTCTTGCCGGACCCGGACACCCCCGTGATGACGACCAGCTTGTCGCGGGGAATGGTGACATCGATGTTCTTGAGGTTGTGCTGCCGGGCGCCGCGGACGATGATGACGTTCTTCGACACTGACCGAACCCCCGAGACGAACCCTGCTTGGATTCCGCGCTTGGGCGTCAGGGCTGTAACCACTATTATACCACCAGCCGGCCCGCGCCCTGTTCAGCATACTACCCGAACGCGCGTTCGGTCAATCGGACTTTTCCTTGACGGGCGGGATGGGACATGCTACGACTAGTGTATCGAGAAGGGGAGTAGCAGACAGCCTCGGGGCGACAACACGGCGCAAGCCCGCTCCCAGGCCCGGAACAGCGACACCGGTTCCCCCGTTCCGGATGCGAGACCTTCGCCGAGACCACTGAAGCGGGGGTCTATTCTGTTGAAGAAGCGCTTCCCTCTGCAACGTCTTCTGCCCGTCTACGTCGCCGTCCTCGTCACGCTCCCCTGGATCTACCTTCGTTTCGCCGGCTTCGCCGGCGGACCGCCTGAGGAAGCTCTCCTCGCCGGCCTGTGCATCGTCGGAGCCGCGTTCCTCCTGGCCTGGGCCTCCGAACTGGCCAACCTCGAGATCTCCGCCTCTTTGGCCGTGGCCATCCTCGCGCTGGTCGCGGTGCTGCCCGAGTACGCCGTCGACATGTATTTCGCCTGGCAGGCGGGCAAGGACCCGACCTACGCCCACTACGCCGTGGCCAACATGACCGGGTCGAACCGTCTCCTCATCGGGGTCGGTTGGACGGCGGTCATGTTCCTTTACTGGTGGAAGACTCGGAAGCGCATCCTGCATCTGGGTCCGTCCGACCGCCTGGAACTCGGGGCGCTCACTTTCGCCACGGTCTACGCCATGTCTATCCCGTTCCGCGGCAATCTCTCGCTCATCGACACCGCGGTCCTCATCACCCTCTTCGTCTTCTACATCCGAGCCGCTTCGCGCCAGGCCGTCGAGGTTCCTCATCTCGTCGGCCCGTCCGAGACTCTCGCGCGGTTGCCGCGCCGTTCGCGGCGCCTCCTTACGATAGGCATGTTCGTGTACGCGGCGGCCGCCATTCTCATCAGCGCCGAGGCGTTCGCCGAGGGTCTCATCGGCACCGGGAAGCTCTTCGGCATCGACGAGTTCTTTCTCGTGCAATGGCTGGCGCCGCTGGCCTCCGAGGCGCCGGAGTTCATCGTGGCCTTTCTCTTCGCCCTTCAGGGCCGAGCGAACATCGGCCTTCGGGCGATGATCTCCTCGAAGGTCAACCAGTGGACCCTCCTCATCGGCATGTTGCCCCTGGCCTACTCCATTTCGGCTGGGCACCTCGGAGCCATGAACTTCGATGCCCGGCAGGTGCAGGAGGTCCTCCTGACCGTCGCCCAGAGCTTCTTCGCCATCGCCGTCCTGGCCAAGCTCGACTTCTCGGTCGGTGCGGCGGGCGTCTTGGTCACCCTGTTCTTCGCCCAGTTCTTCGCGCCGGCGCTCCACGGGGTCTTTTCGGGAGTCTACTTCGCCCTGGGGGCCCTCGTCCTGGCGACCCACCCCGAGCGCCTGAAGATCCTCGTCAACTCGGTCGGCGCCGTGTTCGGGTACCAGCCGCGGGCCAAGCGGGGCCGAGCGGGGCAGCGGGGGTGAGTTCGTGCGCGGCAGCGGGCGGACCGGGGGCGCCACCACCTCACTTCTTGGCCGCCATGGCCGCCCGCAACTCGAAGAGGATGTCGCGCAGGCTGGCCGCCCGCTCGAACTCGAGGTCCCGGGCCGCCCGGGTCATGTCCTTCTGGATGCGCACCAGCCAGGCCTGAAGCTGCTTTGGGGAGAGGGCGCGCAGGTTCGCGGGCAGTTCCGTCGCCTTGGTCACGACCGGGCGGCTCGTGGCCAGGAGGTCGCGCACGGCCTTCTTCACCGTCTCCGGCGTGATGCCGTGCTTCTCGTTGAACGCCGCCTGGATCTCGCGCCGCCGGTCGGTTTCGTCGATGGCCTGGCGCATCGAGCCGGTCATGGTGTCGGCGTACATGACGACCCGGCCGTTCACGTTCCGCGCCGCCCGCCCCATGGTCTGGATGAGAGCGGTCGCTGAGCGGAGGTAGCCAGCCTTGTCGGCGTCGAGGATGGCCACGAGCGAGACCTCGGGGAGGTCGAGGCCCTCCCGCAGGAGGTTGATGCCGACAAGGATGTCGAAGACGCCGAGCCGCAGGTCGCGGAGGATGGCCATCCGCTCCAGGGTGTCGACCTCGGAGTGGAGGTACCTGGTCCGGAGGCCGATCTCGCGGAGGTAGTCCGAGAGGTCCTCGGCCATCTTCTTGGTCATCGTCGTGACCAGGACCCGCTCGCCGGCGGCGATGCTCTTGCCGGCCTCGGCAATGAGGTCGTCCACCTGGTTCTTGGTCGGCCGGACCTCGATCTTCGGGTCGAGCAACCCGGTGGGCCGGACGATCTGTTCCACGATCGCGTCCGCCCGCCCGAGCTCGTACTGGGCCGGCGTGGCCGAGGCGTAGAGAACGGTCTTGGCCCTGGCCTGGAACTCGTCGAAGGTAAGCGGCCGGTTGTCGAGGGCGGACGGCAGCCGGAACCCGTATTCGACAAGGGTCTCCTTCCGGCTCCGGTCCCCGGCGAACATCGCCCGTATCTGCGGAATGGTCTGGTGGGACTCGTCGATGATGATGAGGGGGTCCGGCGGGAAGAAGTCGAGCAGCGTGTAGGGGGGCTCTCCCGGGGCCCTCCCGGTGAGGTGGCGCGAGTAGTTCTCGACGCCCGGACAGTACCCGACCTCCTGGATCATCTCCAGGTCGTAGCGCACCCGTTGCTCCAGTCGCTGCGCTTCGACGAGGCGGTCCCGCTCCCGCAGTTCCCGTAGCCGTTCCTCGAGTTCGACGGCGATGGTCCCCACGGCTCGCTGGAGTTTCTCCTTCACAGTCACGAAGTGGCTGGCGGGGTAGATGAAGACGTGGTCGAGGTCGGCCACGACCTTCCCGGTCAGCGGGTCACACTCCGACACCCGTTCGATCTCATCCCCGAAGAATTCGACACGGATGGCCATGGCGTCGAAGTAGGCCGGGAGGATCTCAATGGTGTCGCCCCGGACGCGGAAGGTCCCGCGGGTGAAGTTGACGTCATTGCGCTCGTACTGGATCTCCACCAGCCGCCGCAGGACCTCGTTGCGGTCGCGGACCATCTTCGGCCGCAGCGAAAGGACCATGCTGCCGTAGTCCTCGGGCGAGCCCAACCCGTAGATGCACGACACGCTGGCGACGACGATGACGTCTCGCCGCTCGAAGAGGGCGGCTGTCGCCGAGTGACGAAGCTTGTCGATCTCCTCGTTGAGCATGGTGTCCTTCTCGATGTAGGTGTCGGAACTGGGGATGTACGCCTCGGGCTGGTAGTAATCGTAGTAGGAGACGAAGTACTCGACCGCGTTCTCCGGGAAGAACTCCTTGAACTCCCCGCAGAGTTGGGCGGCCAGGGTCTTGTTGTGGGAGATGACCAGAGTGGGCCGGCCGAGGCGGGCGATGATGTGCGCCGCGGTCAGGGTCTTGCCCGTTCCCGTCGCCCCGAGGAGGACGACCTGACGGCCGTCCCGCTCGAAAGCCCGGACGCTGTCCTCGATGGCCTTGGGCTGGTCACCCTTGGGGTCGAACTCCGCTCTCAGATTGAAGGTTCCCACAGGCGAGCCTCCGTTCCTGAGGCCAAGCGGACCAGGGCATCGACAGCCAGGGCCCCGCGGCCATCCGACGGCAGGACGATGGGGTTCAGGTCGATCTCCGCGATGTCGGGCCGGGAGACCATAAGGCGCGAGACGGCCAGGATGAACCGGCCCAAGGTCTCGACGCCGGTCGCCTCCTCGGCCAACCCGCGGGCGCCCCGCTCCGACAGGGGCGCCAGGCGGAAGTGGAGAGGGCTGGCCGCGCCGACGCGCGTGCCCCCAAGCCCGGCCGCGACGACGGGCCCGAAGAGCGGGTCGCGGAGCGCGCCGACAATGAACTCAGACCCAGGCTCGGCCTGGGCCTGGACGAGGAAACCCTCAAGCCGCTCGGTGGTGTCGGGGCCGAGGAGTTCCCCGGCTCTCGCGGCCAATTCATCGTAGGCCCGGCCGAGGTCATCCGGCGAGCGCAGGCCGAGACGGACACCGCCGACGGCCGCCTTGTGCGGGATGGCCCGCGAGCAGAGCTTGAGGACGACCGGGTAGCCGACCTCCCGGGCGGCCGCCAGAGCCTCTTCCTTCGACCTCGCCAGACGCGAGGCCGGGAAGACGGCGGCCGCCTCCGTCCCCTTCAGGACGGGCCCGAGGAGGGCCATGGACTCCCACTCGCTGAGGGTCACTCCGGCGCCAGGCGCGGTGCCGGGCGGGTCGCCGGACGGGTCGCTTTCCGGGTTGTCCGGGCCCAGGTCTTCCCGGCTGGCCAGGCGCCCGAGTTCGCCCAGACGCGCCAGGCTCACCAGGGCCGCCACGACCCGGTCCGGGCTGCCCAGGGGGCACAGGCCGGCCCGTTCCAGGATAGCGCGACCGGCGGCGCTCCACTTGCCGTGCATGAGAAGAGGCAGAAGTATCTTCCCGGCGCGAGCGCCGCGGGCCTCCGACCAGGCCCGGGTCAGGGCCTCGGCGATGGCCTCATCCGGGAGGAAACGGATGGGCAGGTCGAGCGTGACCAGGGCGTCGACACCCGGGTCCTCCAGGAGCAGCCTGGCGACCTCGGTGTGCTGGGCCGGGGTGGCCGAAGCCGTCATGTCCACGTGTCCTTCCGGCCGGCAGACCGAGGACAGGGGCGGCCCGGCGGCCACGACGGCGGCCCGGGTTCCCGACGCGATGCTGGCCGGCCGCAAGTCACGCGGGTGCGCCGCCAGGAGGTCCAGGGCGTAGACGCCCGGGCCTCCGGCGTGCGTGAGCAGGAAGACGCGGAGCGGAGAGCGGGCCGGCACCGGGACCCCGGCCGCCAGCACCCGCAAGGTGTCGACGAACCCGTCCATCGTCTTTGCCCGCCAGGCCCCCACCTGCCGCAGAGCCCCCTCCCAGATGCGGTCGGACCCGGCGAGGGCCCCCGTGTGCGAGGTGGCCGCCTCCCGGCCGGAATCCGAACGGCCGGTCTTTAGGACGACCACAGGCTTGTCCACGGACAGGGCGGCGATGGACCCGAGGAGGGCCCGCGGCCGGGAGGTTCCTTCGAGGTAGAGGCCGACGACCTTGGTGGCCGGGTCGGTCCGCAGGAAATCGAGCGCCTCGGGCAGGCTCACGTCGGCCATATTGCCCAGGCTGATGAGCTTGGAAAACCCGACCGGCTCCGGCTCCGACGACAGCATCTGCGCGAACCAGGCGCCGACCGCCCCGCTCTGGGAGACGAAAGCGATGGGTCCGGGCCGGTGGACGACGCCGTGGAGGAATGTGGTGTCGACATGGGTCTCGGTGTCGATGACGCCGATGCAGTTCGGCCCCATCAGCCGCACGCCGGCGTCGCGGGCGGCGGCGACCAGTCTCGCCTGCCGCTCCCGGCCTTCGGCCGTGCCCAACTCGGCGAAACCGCCGGCGGTCACAATGACGGCCTTCAGGTCGCCCCGTCCCACGGCCCTCGCCTTGACGTCGGCCAGGACGGCGTCGAGGGCCCGCGGGGGCACCATAAGGACCGCCAGTTCGACAATGGCGGGGACCGAGACGAGGTCGGGGTAGGCGGGAAGGCCGGCGACCTCGCTCTCGCCCGGGTTCACCGGGAAGAGCCGGCCCGGCGGGAACCCGGCATCGAGCAAGCTGCGCAGAATTTGGTGGCCAGGCTTGGCCGGGTCGCGCGAGGCCCCGATGACCGCGCAGCCGGCCGGGGCGAAGAAGGCTCTCACTTGCCGCTTGCCCCCTTGAAGAGCTTGTGCAACAGGGCGCGTATCGGGCTGGCGGTCTTCAGGACGAGGCCCATGTCGTCTCCGGGTTCGGGCACGGGAATGACGCCGAGGACCGCGCCCGGCTCGAAGGACGACGAGAAACGACGGACGCCGTCCCCCGCCTGCCCCCCTCGCCGGTCGAAAGCGGGCGGCCTGGCGGTGAACTCCAGCCGACCGGCCTGACCGGCGGCCCCCAGGGCCTGGTCCAGATCGTCCCGGGCGCGCACGGCCTGCCCGTTGATGTCCGTGATGAGCCAGCCGGGGCCGAGGCCCAGCCGGTGAGCCAGACTCCGCGGTATGACGTCCAGGACCATCACCGCGCCCTCGACAGGCACGAAATACGGGCGCCCACGGCGTTCCTGGCGGCCGCCGAAGCGCACGATGGCCTCGTGCCCGAGAGGAGCGAAAAGCGCCGTCACCCAGACCAAAAGACCGAAATGCGTCGCCCCGATGGCCAGCACCAGGAGCACGAGGCTGTAGGCCGCCAGGTGAAGAGCCGTCCGGCGGGTCTTGGCCTTGGGCGAGACGGTCACCGCCAGGTCGCTGTAGCCGAGACCCGCCGGGAGGGCGTGAATGAAGAACGCGGCCCCCGGGTGAGCCAGGATCTCCGGCGAGGTCCGCAGGAGCGGCCACCAATCAGGCATGCCGATGCCGCCGGAGGCCTGCAGCGGTGAGACCACGGCCAGGATGAGGATGGCCACCGGAACCGGCCAGGCCCTCTGGAGGTAGAAGGCGCCCACCCGACGCCCGGATTGCTCAAGGTAGACCGGGGTGGCGCCGGCCGAGCCGTTGAGGAAGATGAGCAGGCTCTCCATGAGGTGCAAGATGGCCACCAGGCCCATGAGGGCCGGCACGCTCACCTTGGGAAACCCAAGGAGGAGGTAGCTAAGAGAGACGAGGCCGCCGGCGTAGGAGAAGCACATCAGCCGGGGGTCCAGCAGCATGAGGGCGAAGGCCGTGACCAGGACCCAGACCAGACCGCCGCCGTCCGGGGTGAAGGAGACGCCGAAAAAGGTCATCAGGTAGCTGCCGATGAGACCCACGATCAGACCCTCGACTCCGGCGAGCACCGTGAGGCCCAGGGGATTCCGGCGCGGAGTCCCGTAGAGCTGCTCCTGCATCCGGGCCGTCTTGCGGTACTGCGTGTAGGCGAAGAAGACCATCGTCCAGTAGAAAACGAAGCGGAAACGCGCGGTCGGGTCACCCAGACCTGGGTTGAAGATGACCTGCGGAGCGTTCTGGAGGACGCTCCTGGCGACGTCGATGAACGGAAAGCCCAAGACCTAGCCTCCGCTCCCCTGCGCGAGGGCCGCCCGGAGAAGCTCGATGGCCCGGCGGAGTTGGGTGTCGCGCGGGTCGTCAGGGTCCGACCCCGTGATCGGTGTCTCGTCAGGCTTGAGTTCCGGCAGGTTCACGATCTCGTCCGGGGTGATGCCTTTCCCCGTGATCTGGTCGCCGTTCGGGGTGAGCCAACGCTCGGTCGTCAGACGCAGCACCGAACCCCCGCCGAGGTCGTAGGGCGTCTGGACGGTGCCCTTGCCGAACGTCACCGTGCCGACCAGCCGGCCGACCCTGTTGTCCTTGATGGCCCCGGCCAGAATCTCGGCGGCGCTGGCCGTCCCTTCGTTGACCAGGACGACCACGGGCACACCCAGAGGCTGCCCGCCGCGGGAGGCGACCGTGTCGCGCTGGCCGTCCCGGCCGACCCGGTGGAGGATGGTCCCCGAGGTGACGAAGGCGCTGGAGATGGTGATGCACTCTTCGAGGTAGCCACCGCCGTTGTTCCGCAGATCCAGGACCAGGGCCTTCAGACCTTCCAGGCGCAGCTTGGAGAGGGCGGCCGCGAACTGCTCGGGCGTCTTCCGGTTGAAGTCGGTGATCATGAGGTACCCGATGCCTTCGCTGGGGAAGAGCAGGCTGGAGCTGACGCTTTCGAGGATGATCTTCTCGCGGACGAGATTGGCGTCAAACCGTGTCTCCGACTCCCTGGGCCCGCGGGCGAAGGTGATGGTGACCGGGGTCCCTTCCTGGCCGCGAATGAGACCGGCCACGATGTCCGACGGAACCTTGACCATGTCCTTGCCGTCGACGGCCACGATGCGGTCCCGCGCGCGAATTCCGGCCCGTTCCGCTGGGCTGCCCTTGAAGGGCGCCACCACGGTGACGTAGTCCTGGATCGTTTCGACGACCATGCCCACACCGACGTACTCACCGGCGAGGCCGATATCGAACTCCTCGAAAGCCTTGGGGTCCATGTAGTACGTGTAGGGGTCGCCGGTCGCCTCGGCCATTCCTTTGAGGGCGCCCTCGACGAGGGCGTGGGCGTCGGGTTGGTCGACGTATCGGGTCATGATGAGCTGGTATTCCTCGCTCAACCGGGCGGCGTCCCGGGCCGTGCCGGCGCGGAAGGCGCCACCCCCGAAGCGGTAGCCGGTCCAGGGAATGGTTCCCGTCGCCAGCGAGTAGGTGACCAGGTTCGTCACCAGCAAGATGACAATCATCGTTAAAGCTACGCGGCTTCGCCTCAAAAGGAAGGCTCCTCTCGGACGAGCTGGGGCTGCCAACGGCTGCTCTAGATTATACTACACGGCCCACCCGGGGCATACGAGGCGCCGCGGCTCGCTAGCGCGGCGGGAGGAGGTCGGAGCGCATGGGGTCTAGCGGATCGCCCCGGAAGCGAATCTCAAAGTGGAGGTGCGGACCGGTGCTGTACCCTGTCGAACCTACGTGCCCTATCTCCGAGCCCTGCGCGACAGCGCTATTTATGACCACGGAGATGGAATCGAGGTGGGCGTAGAGGGTGGACCAGTAGCCGCCGTGGTCAATGACGATGCACTTGCCGTACCCGCCGACCCAGCCGGCCAGGATGACATAACCGGAGGCGGAACTCTCGACGGCCGTGCCGCGGGCGGCGGCGATGTCTATGCCGGTGTGGTTCTTGTTGACTTTCAGGATGGGATGGAAGCGCGGCCCGAACCTGGATGTGACCGGACCGCCCACCGGCCACCGGAAGGAAGGCTTCGCCCCTCCGCGCTGCGCGGCGAGCTGGACGTCCAGGATGTACTTCTCCAGCTGTTTCGAGGTCTTCTCCAGCTCGTCGAGGGCCTCGGCGATGGCTTCCTTGTCGTCCCGCAGTTTGGCCAGGAGTCTCTCCTTGATCTCCTGTTTCTCCTCGACCGCCGCCTTGCGCGCGGCGGTGTCGGCCTTGAGGCGGGAGAGTTCGGCCTGCTGCTCCTCAAGGTAGGCCTTCTTGACAACGAGCTGTCTCTTCTCTTCCTTGACCTCCCGGAAGAGCGTGACATCGCTCGCCAGCACCTGCCGCAAGAGTTCGAACCGGGCGAGGAAGTCGCCGAAGCTCCGGGAGCCGAGGATGACCTCGAGGTAGTTGACATAGCCGACCTCGCTCATGGCCCGGATACGCTGGAGCATGAACCCGTTCCGAATCTCGAGCCGGCCCTGGGCGTCGACGATCTCGACCTCCGTCTGGCCGATGTTGCGTTCGGCCTGGGCGAGCCGGCGCTGCAGGTCGTACAGGTCGCCCTGGAGCACGTCCAGTTCCTTCTCGATCTTGGTGAGGTCTTTGGTCACCGAGCGCTCCTGGGAGACCAGGCGCTCGAACTCGGCCTGCTTCTGCTCGATGAGCTTCTGGATTCTCTCCAGTTCCTGCTGGGCGTCTTCGAGTTCCCCGGCCTGGGCGCGCCCGCCGCCGACGGCGTCCGACAGCCCGCCGAGCGGGATGGCGGAAGCCGGAAGGAGGACGAGGAAGGCCAGCACCAGGCCGACCACCGCCACGGTCCGGAAGACCCGAGCGCCCGGGAGCGTCATAGGCGCAGGAACCTCCTCACGGACAGGACGCTGCCCAGCGCTCCGATGAGACCGCCCGCGCCCAGAAGGCTGAGCCCCAGTCGCCAGGCCAGCGGATAGACAGGCACGACCGGGATGAACGAGACATTGGTGTAGATGCCGCTCACGGCCCAGATGTACACCTGCCAGGCCGCGAGGCCGGCCACCGCGGCGCCCAGGAGACCGAGGAACATCCCCTCGAAGAGGAAAGGCCACCGGATGAACCAATTGGTGGCGCCGACAAAGCGCATGACCGTGATCTCCTCGCTCCGGGCGATGATGGTGAGCCGCACGGTGTTGGAGACGACGAAGAGCGTCGCCAGAACCATGAGGCCGATGAGGACCAAGCCCCCCAAGCGGATGGCCGTGGTCACGCGCAGGATGCGCTGGGCGAGGTCGTGCGTGTAGCCGACGTCCTCGACCCCGATGAGGGTCGTGGCGCCGGCAGCCACGGCGTCGACCCAGGCCGAGCCCTTAGTGAACACGCGTAAGGAGTCCCGCAGCGGGTTCATCTGGTCGATACCCTCGAGCAGGTCGGAGTCCTGGCCGAGCTGCTGGCGCAGGGTGGCGAGGGCTTCCGCTTTCGACACGTAGCGGACCTCGGTCACCCCGTCAAGCGAGGCGACTTGGGCCTTCAGGCCGTCGACGGCTGTCGGGTCGAGGCCGGCAGCGAGGTAGAGGCGGACCTCCAGCCCCGACTCGATGGTGCCGGCCAGGTTGTCCACATTCACCGCCCCGAGCAGGAAGACGGCCAGGATGAACAGAGACACGGCCACGGTCGTCGCCGAGGCCAGGCTCATCAAGCCGTTTCGCCTGATGCTCGTTAGGGCTTCCCTGAGGAAGAGGCTGAAAGACCTTGCGCCCAAGCCCTCTCTCCTCCTCCCAGGTCGCCGTAGTCGCTGCGCTGTTTATCGCGGACGATGCAGCCCCGGTCGAGGGCGATGACGCGGCGTCGCACGGTGTCGACAATGGCCTTGGCGTGAGTGGCCATGATGACCGTCGTGCCGCCACGATTGATCTCCAGAAGAAGCTTCACGATTCCCCAGGAAGTGACGGGGTCGAGGTTGCCGGTCGGCTCGTCAGCCAGCACGATCAGCGGGCGGTTGACGATGGCCCGGGCCAGGGCGGCCCGCTGCTGCTCGCCGCCTGACAGCTCGCCGGGGTAAGCGTCGGCCTTGTCGGACAGACCGACCAGGTCGAGAGTGGCCGGCACGCGCCGCGCGATATCCCGCGGCGTGGCGCCGATGACCCTCATGGCGAACGCCACATTCTCGTGCGTGGTCTGGCGCGGGAGGAGTTTGTAGTCCTGGAACACGATGCCGATGTTCCGGCGCAGGTACGGGATGGCCCTCGGCTTGAGTCTGGAGAGATTGGCCCCGTTGACGAAGACGTACCCGCTCGTGGGGAGTTCCTCCCGGTAGATGAGGCGGACGAGGGTGGACTTCCCGGCGCCGCTGGGGCCGACGACGAAGACGAACTCGCCTCTGCCGATGGTGGCCGAGGCCTTGTTCAAAGCGACCGTGCCGTTGGGGTAGGTCTTACACACATCGTAGAACTGCAACAAGTGCCGGTCCCCCCTCCGCGCGCAACCCAAGCGGGCCTGACGACCATGTCGTCAGACGCGCCGGCGGCAATCAGAATCGGACAGCGAACTTGCGAGGTGCTCCCCGATGCGCAGCAGAGAGTTGTCCGTGGGTGGCCGCTTTTCGTGGATATTATGTCGACGCGGCTCTGTGTACCTGATTTCTTTTCGACCGAATACCACAAAGTCCTTCAAGGAACAGCCTCGGGTTCATGCCACTGACGCCTACGCGCGTTGGCATCCGCGCCGTCGATGACGCGGCGGGCCGTCCTAAATCCAAGAACCGGTGCAATCCGACTAGTTGTTTGGCCTACACTGTAACCAGTCTGGGTTATTATAGATGGTGTCCGTCACTCTCACAGGGTGAAACGGGGAGGTCCGGATCCATGGCCGGAAGACCAGGGGGCGTACGTCCTTCTCAGATTGGGAACGAGCCTTCCGCCCAACGCCACGGCGAGGCTTTGGCTGGTCAATGGATGCGATTGGGCCTCCGGAAAGTCGTGCAGGAGTTCCTCGAGGCGGAGGTCAGCGAGGTACTTGGTCGCGGCCCGCACGAGCGAGTTGGATCCGGCAAGGGTTACCGAAACGGCTACAAGACCCGTTGGTTTGTCGCGGCAGCGAGCGATCTTGAGATTGCCGTGCCACAGGTTCGGGGCCTGGGGAAACCCTTCCGCTCGGAACTCTGGCGCCGGATGCGCAGACGGGCCGACGTCCTGGAACGGCTCGGCTTAAGGTTGTTGGTCGGGGCCCTTTCCTCCCGGGATATCGAGCGTGCCCTTAGGGAGATCGGAGACGGCCGACGGCTACTGAGTCGGGCCAGCGTGAATTGCCTCGCCACGAGTCTACGGAGCGAGTACAAGGCCTTCGGTCGCCGCGAACTCGGATGTTTCGACGTCGTTCACCTCTGCGGGAACGCCATCTGGGAGTCGTTCCGGAGGCAGGCGGGGCTCCAACAGAGTGTGTTGGCCACGTGGGCCGTCCTCGGGCAGGGAGACAGGGTTCTGCTCCACCTCCAGTTGGGGAACCAGGAGAGTCCCGCCGACTGGCTCAAACACTTGAGGAATCTGGTGCGGTGTGGTTTGAGCGTGCCTCGTACGGTGTCGACCGGCAGTGCCCCCGGGCTCATCACGGCGGCCAAGGCGATCTGGCCGGAAGCCGAGCGCATCCGGTGCCGCGCCGAGACGATGGGTGAATCCGCTGCGGACGCGGTCCCCAACAAAACCCACGCTTGGCGCAAAGCCTGACTGGAGACTGCCGGCAGGCCGACGGCGGTTGGCGGACTGAGTGACCCACGTTACAGACATTCCAGACAAAGCAAGTGTTGAGCAAGCCTCCCATGCTGCCTTACTATCCCTTACTGGTCTTGAACAGTGAGTAGTGACAATGAAGCGACCCAGGTCTTGCGGTGAAAGCGCTTGCAGGGTACGCAGATGTGGCGTGGATGCTCACCTGGACCTTCTCGGTCACTGGAAGCTCCCGAGCCGTGAGTCTTGGGGAAGGGGAACCGTTGTTGGCCAATCGGAGGCTGTCCGTGCGCAAGGTCAAGGAAATCCTCAGGCTTCACTTCGAGGTGGGACTCACCAACCGGCAGATCGCCCGGGGCCTGTCGGTGTCCCACTCGACGGTCAACGACCTTCTGGGCCGGTTCGAGGTCGCCGGGCTCGACTGGCCGCTTCCAGAGGACCGTCTTCGTCGACTACGCCGGGCAGAAGGTTCCCATAACCGACCCCCGGACCGGCCGGGTGACCCAAGCTCCGGTGTTCGTGGCCACCCTCGGCGCCTCCAGCTACACCTACGTGCAAGCGACCGCGGCTGAGGCCCTCCGGTCCTTCATCGGGGCCCACTGCCGGGCCTTCGAGTTCTTCGGCGGGATCCCGGAGGCCCCTCTCCGGGACCGGACCTTCTTCAGCCTGGCCGAACTCAACCGGGCCCTCGGCGAGCTGGTCGACCAGCTCAACCGTCGTCCGTTCCAGTGCTCTTCCGTGGCCACCACGTGGCCGGCCACATCCGCGCTCACGGCCGCGGACGCTTCGTCACCGACCCGCCCCACATGCCCGGGGCCCACCGACACCAGCGCCACCGGACCCCCGCGCGTCTCATCGCCGAAGCCGAGGCCATCGGACCCGAGACCGGGAAGCTGGTCCAGGCCATCCTGCTTGACCCGCCCCAGCCGGAACAGGGTTACCGGGCCGCCGCAGCGGAGTCCAGACAGGCATCGGCCTTGACCAGTGTTGGCATCGACGTAGAGCCGGACACCCTCGATCAGGCTGGCCTGCGCGATACCGCCGGACTATCTCGAAGAAAAAGCGCCGGTGGGCTTCGGGCCCATACCTGGCCCGGGCCTTGGACAGGATGCTCTGGTCCGGCGGCGTCTCGTCCAGGATACAGCCGAGGAACCACAGGTAGGCGAGGTTGAGCCTGGCTTCATCAGCCGGGCGTCGTTCCGAGGTTACCCCGTACGGATATCCCAGGAGAGCCATCTTGAAGATGACCCCGGGGTCGACTGAGGGAGCGCCAACAGCTGTCGAACTCGGGAGACAGGGACTTTTCGCTGGGCACACCGTACAGAGAAAGGCCCCCCTCCGTTGCGAAGGGGGGCCTGCGGTTAAGAGGGACTGGTGCCCGGTCTATTCCTCCTCCTCCACCAACGGCACAAGCCCTGGCTCCATGGAAGCAATCAGATCGCGCTGTACGGCAGCTACCGAACCACTGAGAAGCCCCCGAACAGCATCGCCCCAGTCCTCAAAGGGGTCCGACCGGGCAGGTACATCACATCCGCCCGCGCGGAGCATCACCGTCAGTTCGTCAAACGAGACCTCTCTGGAAGCGGGGTCTAGGAGTCGGAGGCATGCCTCCGTGGCGTCCCGGTACTGCTCGGCGAACTGGAACGCCTTTGCTTTGTAGGCCGTGAACTCGACCGGCCACGATGTTGCCCCTAGTTCATTGAGTCGCTCCTCAAACCACCCGTCGGCGGACTTGACCATGAAATCCACTTCGCCACCGGCGGCGGTGTCGCTCGATAGGGGTACGAGCAGCCGGCAAGTCTCGCGCATGGCCGCCCAGAATGCGGCGTAGGTCACTGCGGTCTGGATTTCCCCTGGTGTCACGTGGCTCCCCAGCCTGTACTGGAGCGCGTACGGCTCCTGCCGGTCGGCAACTAGGAGGCTGGGTGGATTGACGGCGGAGGAGACCACAGCCCGCTCAGACCATGGAGGCGGGAGACGGCAGACGCTGTCCGAGGCGACCCATGCCGTGCTCGAGGGCTGAGGGTGCTGCCCCGTCGACGGCGTCTGGACGAACATCGCGGCTGACTCTGCCTCCACAGCTGTGACCTGGAGAAGGCCCTCCTGTTCACTGATGACAGACAGCATCGTACCCGGAGGTAGCTCCCCAACGACGGGACTTGCGGCACTAGCCCCCGCGTGCAGGGCCGTCCCGTCCCCTGTCACTACGACATACCACGTGCTGTCACCGAAGGAGACGTGCGCGGCAGCCGGCTGGCCGAAGCGTATCTGGTATGGTCTCGGCTCCGGAGCCACTGTGAACCCGAAGCTCTGCTCGAGTTCCAGGGTCTGTCCGGAGGCAAACGTGACGCTGCCGACGACGATGATATGCCAATTTCCAGCTGGCCGGTCGGTATCCAGCTCCCAGACGAGAGATGACCCCTCGCACCGGGGATCGGACATCCGGCTCCAGTGGAAAGCGACCAGGCGAGCCTCCCGCACCTTATGGCTGAACTCCAGCCTGATCTCCGCCACTTTGGACACGACCGACCCAGGCACTGGAACAACCGCCTGTAGGCATGGCAGTCCAACCCGCCCATCGTTCGCCGAGCCCGGGTCCACCCGAACGGGTCGACAGCCCATCAGGAGCGTGGCCACCAAACACACCACCAACACACGAGCTAACCCTCGGTGCATTCTGACACCTCCACCAGCTCTACCAGGGGGTCGCGGTATACGGCGTCGGCGGATCAACGTGGGCGCTATAGACCGGTCGCGTGCTGTAGTTGTCATCATGCAAGTTCAACCCATCATTGATCCGGTACACCCTGATGAAGTACTGCAGACCTGTCGTGCAGGTCGCGGTAAACGACCCAGGAATTACGAAGGTCCAGATATCGCCCAACTTGACCATGATGCCGGTACTGTAGGTAGTAGTTCCCTTTGCCCTGTACTTGATAACGGGCGGATAAGTAGCGCTGACCTGATCAACACGGCCGCTCGTGATGGGGATGGACAACGCCGCGCCCTTCGTGTACCGGATCACGGGCGTGTGCACTATGAACTCCATCTTGCTGGGCGGGACGGGGTTGGTCAATGAGAAGTAGGGCGCAGGAGACACAAACTGCCCGGCGGTGTTGCTCACCGAGAAATGCAGATGCTCGCCCATGGGAAGGCCCCCGTTGCCCACATAGCCTACGGCCTGACCCCTCGTCACGCTAGGGTAGGTCGTCCCAACCGGGACCAGAGCATCCTCCCAATCCGACCAGTGGCCGTACCACGTCATGTAGGAGTAAGAAGTCGCGGAGGGATGCTTTATCTGGGACAGCGAGCCATATATTGTCGTGTCGTAGGTGGGATTCGCGAGAGTGACCTGACCGCCATAGGCCGAGTAGATTCTTTGGGTAATAAGCGAGCCGGCGTCAATGCCCGTGTGCAGGTACTGGGAGGTAGAAGTAGACCGCGGGGTGTTGAACGTGTCGGCCAGGACGGTGACGTTGCTCGGCAGAACCCAGGCGAACTTGTCGGTCGGTGGGGTCGGGCCGGGTTCGGTGACCGCCATGATGCCGGTTTCCCCCATGGCCTCGATTGGGATGCCGGCCTCCCCAGGCTCACCGGTCGGGTAGATGTACTCAGTGGCCGAACCTTCGAAACCGCCTTCGTAAATCAGGGGCCGCTTTGCGAAAGCCGTACCGGAGACCAGAAGGGCCAGAGCTACGCACAGACTTGCGATTCTTCTCATCCGCACATCGGTCGCCTCCATATTGTGGAACCTACGTCTTCAATCTTGCGCCTACCCCACAGACGTGCAGCGTGGTACCTATTGCGTCAACTAGTCAAGCCGTCTCCCCTCTTAGCGGTGTCTCCGTGTGTAGACTACCGTTCGACCGGTTAGCTAGTTACCCTTCCAGCAATTGCTACTCCCCGGGAGAATCTTTGACCAACCGCGGTAGCCCCTGTACGATCGCTGAGGAGGTCACACCGAGACGTTCGGACACGGGGTTCTCGCACGGAGGAGTGCCGAAGACCGAAGGCGACCGCATGGTGCGGGATTCGGGGAGACTGGCGGCCGCCCGCCTCTCCCTATCTCACCGCTTCATACCTACCGCTCTCCTGGCGGCGTCGGCCACGTGGGTCACGCCGAGGCCATAGGCCTCGAGGAGTTCACCCGGCTTGCCCGACCGTCCGAACCGGTCGAGGACCCCGACCCGGAGGACGGGGACCGGGCACTCGCTCGACAGGAACTCGGCCACGGCCCCGCCCAGGCCACCGATGACGCTGTGCTCCTCCGCGGTGACGACGGCCCCGGTCCGGACGGCCACGGCCTCCAGGGTTTCGGCATCCAGGGGCTTCACGGTCGAGGCGTTGACGACCCCGGCCAGGATACCCTCGGCGGCCAGGGCCACGGCCGCTTGGAGGCACACGTCGACCATGATGCCGCAGGCCACGAGGGTCACGTCCCGACCTTCCTTGATCGTATCGAACCGTCCGATACGGAAGGGGTGATTCGCGTGGTAGATGGCCGGCCCGGCGGCCCGGCCAAGCCGGAGATAAACGGGACCCGGATGCTCCACCGCCGCCCGGACCGCGGCCCGGGTCTCGGCCGCGTCGGCCGGGACGATGACGGTGAGGTTCGGCAGCACGCGGGCCAGGGCGATGTCCTCCAGGGCCTGGTGGGTCGCACCGTCCTCACCCACGGTGAGCCCGGCATGAGTCGCGGCCACCTTCACGCCGAGGCCCGCGTAGGCGACGGACACTCGCAGCTGGTCGTAGACCCGACCCGGGGCGAAGACAGCGAAGGTGCTGGCAAAGGGGATTTTTCCCGCGGCGGCGAGACCGGCGGCCATCCCGATCATGTTGGCCTCGGCAATGCCCGCGTTGAAGAACCGGTCGGGGAACTCCTTGGCGAAGAGCGCGGTCTTGGTCGAACCAGAGAGGTCGGCGTCCAGGACGACGATGTTCGGGTTCTCCCGGCCGAGTTCGACAAGGACCTCCCCGTAGGCGTCGCGGGTGGCCACAGGTTTCCCCTGAGCGGCGGTCATCGGTTGCCCGCCTCCTTTCCGTTCGCTTCCGGTCCGGCAGGCACCGCTTCCCCGAGTTCCCGCAGGGCCGCCTCCGCCTGCTCGGCGCTTGGCGCCTTGCCGTGCCACTCGGGGCGGTTCTCCATGAAGCTGACGCCGCGACCCTTGACCGTAGCGGCGATGATGATGCTCGGCCGTCCCCTGGTCGCCTCGGCCTCGGCGCACGCCCGCAGGATGGCCCCCATGTCGTGCCCATCGATGCTGATGACGTGCCAGCCGAAGGCTCGCCACTTGTCGACCAACGGCTCGATGGCCATGATCTTCTCGACCGGACCATCGATCTGCAGGCCGTTTTGGTCCAGGACGGCCGTCAGGTTGTCCAGACCGTAGTGAGCGGCGGCCATCGCCGCTTCCCAGATCTGCCCCTCCTGGATCTCCCCGTCTCCCAAGAGCGCGTAGACGCGCCAGGTAGCCTTGTCGAGCCGCCCGGCCAGAGCCAGGCCCACGGCGATGGAGAGGCCCTGGCCCAGCGAACCGGTCGAGGCGTCCACACCCGGAGTGCCCTTCCTGTCGGGGTGTCCCTGGAGGTGGGAGCCGAGGCCCCGTAGACCCATCAGCTCGTCGACCGGGAAGAACCCCCGTTCGGCAAGAGCCGCGTAGAGAGCCGGGGCGGCGTGGCCCTTCGAGAGAACGAAACGGTCGCGCCCGGGCCAGTCCGGGTTCTCGGGGTCCACTCTCAGGACGCGAAAGTACAGGGCGGTCAGGATGTCGGCCGCGGACAGCGAGCCCCCAGGGTGGCCGGAGGCGGCCGCGGCGATCATGCGCACAATGTGGCGGCGGATTGCCGCCGCCTTCACCACAAGTTCCCCTTCGTTCACGACGGTCACGTCCTTTCGCGCAGAACAGCCAGGACAAAGCGGGCCAGGGTGGGGGCGCGCCTCCAGCGAGCCGGCTGGCTCAGAAGGCGCGCCAGCCACTCCAGACCGAGGCGGGAGGCCCAATCCGGGGCCCGTTTCAGCCGGCCGCTCAGAACGTCCAAAGAGCCGCCCACCGGCATGGCCACGGCCACCCGGCTCTCCGGCCCCTCGAGCGCGGCCCTTGCCGCCTGGACCCACCGCTCCTGCCGGGGGCTCCCCATCCCGACGGCCACGAACTCGGCTCCCGAGCGAGCCACCCGGCCGGCCACCTGGCGGTCTTCCGAGGCCCCGAAGTACCCGTGGTGCGTTCCGGCGATCTCAAGACCCGGATAGGTTTCGCGGCAGCGGCGGGCGGCCTCTTCAGCCACGCCCGGGGCCGCGCCGAGAAAGAAGACGCGAAGCTTCTCGCCGGCGCCCCGCTCCAGGATACGGCCCAGGAGGTCACAACCGGCCACCCGCTCGCGCAGGGGCGTCCCCTGCCGCCGGGCGGCCCAGAGCAAGCCCACCCCGTCGGGCACGGCTAGGTCGGCCTGGTCGAGGATAGCCGCGAGGTCGGGCCTGGCGCGGGCGGTCATGATCATCTCGGGGTTGGGCGTAGTGAGGACCCAGAGGCGGCGGGCGGCGCGCTCGCTGGTCGCCTCCGGCCGCGTCTCCCGGGCCGGCCCCTCGCGGGCCACCCGAATCCGCGCCAAGACGGCCTCAGCCGCCCCGTCGAGGGTCACGTCGTCGACCCGGACACCGAGGATTCTGACGCTCGTCATCGTCCGGCGCCCCCGCGAACGACCGACGCGGCCACGTCGAAGTTGCGTTCGGCCAGACGCCTCTGCTCGGCGGCCAGTCCGGCGAGACGGGACCTCAGTCCCGCCCGCCCGGCCCAGACCTCCCGGAGGCGCCTCCGCAGGTCCTCGATATCGCCGGCCGGCCCCACAATGGAGGCCACAGGCTTCTGGCCGAGACGAGCGAGAAAGAAAGCCACCTTGGGGTCGTACTCCACCCCCGCCACCGGAACACCGGTGGCGACACCGAAGATGAGCGCGTGCAGGCGTGTTCCGACGACCAACGCCGCGCGCCCGATCACACCCATCATCTCCCGCGGGTTGAGGCGCTCGCCTAGGACGACGGCCGCGCCCGGTCGGCGCATACGGGCGACGATCATGTCGCAGGCGGTCAGATCGTTCGGAAACTGCATGGGCGCCAACAGCGGCGTGGCCTCAAGTTCATCGGCTACCCAATCGCCGACGACGGCCAGCAGGCCGGCTTCGTACTCCCGGTTCCAAAGACCCCGCGGCGCCAGAAGCACGAAGGGCCGCGAACCTGAACCGCCGCCCACCCCGGCCGCCCGTAGGACGGCCTCCGCCCGCTCGGGTGGACACGGCGAGAGGGCGAAGGCCGGGTCGGCGGTGACCTCGGGCGGCCGATCGGTCACCTTCAGTTCCACCAGGGCCCGGGCCGAGGCCTCGTCCCGGACGGTGATGGCCGCCAGGCCGCGCAGGCTCCAAGGAGCCATCGTCCGGCCGATCCAGGAGGTCACGGGGCCCACCCCCTGGGCGAAGATCATGGACGGCGCCCCGGCCCGCCGGGCCAGGGCGAAGAGGGCGAGATGGTAGGCGAGGTTGCGCCAGCTCGTGGCATCCTGGAGCAGGGTGCCGCCGCCGGAGAGGAAGAGGTCCGCCCGCCGGAGAGCCCGCCAGACACCGCGGACGTCGAGCTGGGCGATGGCCTCCACCCCGTGGGCGGCCCGCACGGCCTCCGGGCGACCGGAGACGACCGTGGCCCGAAGGTCCGGCAGCCGGCGCCCCAGGCCCTCCAGAGTGGCCTCGAGCATGGCCTCGTCCCCGGTGTTCCCGAAGCCGTAGTAGCCGGAAACGACGACAGAGGTCACGCTGCCTCGGGTCCCCTTCCGCCGGAGGTCCCCAGGCGCCGGACCAGGGCGGCCAGAGCCCAGAGGATGCCGACGGCCGCCAGGCCGACCAACACCCCGGTCCAGAGACCGTTGAAACTCCGGATGAGGCTGAGGACGAGCGGCGACCGGATGTGTTCAAAGGAGTTTACCAGGGAGACCTGGCTGACCCCCGCGCCGAGCATCAGCCAGCCAAGGTGCTCGCGGCGGCCGGTGTGGGCGAGCCAACTCCCCAAGACCAGCGACGGATAGCCGATGAACGTCTCCTTCAGGCGAGGACGGGCGTAGAGGACGGCCTCCAGCCACTGCCGCAATCTGAGTTCGAAGCCCAGGAGGGGAACGAGCCGGGTGTTGCCCGACCGTGCGACATAGAGCACGAGACCCGCCCCGACGACGCCGGCGACGGCCACGTGCCACACCCTTATCGGCCAACCCGCCAGCCTGAGGATGACCCGAGGCCACGCTCGCGGCTCGGTCTCCCCGGGGAAGCGATACCGCAGCCAGTAGGCGAGACCGGCGACAGGGGGCACGAGATAGGTGAGTTTGACCCCTCGGAAGTACTCGAACTCCAGCATGAAGCGGATGTCCGTCAGGATGGCGGCCACGAGCAGCCCTCCCAGGAGGCTGATGCCCGTCACCACGAGGAGGTCGCCGAAGACCGCCGGCCACGGGCCGCGAGGCTGGGCCGCGGCGGGCCGGGCCGTCGCCGTCCACCGCGCCGCCAGATAGGACAAGGCCAGCGACGGGAAGGCCAGGGCAGCCGTGAGCGCCGCCAACTGAAGACCCAGAGTGCCCCGTCCGGTGGCGGCCAAGGCCGCGATGGCCGCGGCGACCAGGGCCGAGGCGAGCAGGCCGGACGCGACCCAGAGGCGTCCCCGCGGGCGCAAGGCGAGCCAACAGAGACCGAGAGCGGCCGACGCGCCAAGACCGAGCAGGGCCGGCGGCGCGGGCCGGGACGGGTTCGGAACGGAGAGCGGCTCAGGCGCTCCAACCTCGAAGCCTTGGCTCTGGAGGAGGGCCACCAGGTCCCGGACGTAGTTGACATTCAGGGCCAGAAGCGGCGTGTAGTCGAGCCGACCCTGGGCGTCGGGCGGTGGAGCATAAACGGACCGCCCGTCCCGCGTCACCCCAACCGTAGTAAGCAGGTGCTCGGGGGCGACCAAGTACGGGTGAAGATAGGCCACGCGCAGACCGCGCTCCTTGACGGAGCGGACGATCTTGTCGGCGAGTTCGGCGGGAGTCAGGACCTTGACCTCCGGGGCCGTGTAGATACGGACAATCTGGTAACCAAGGCGGCTCGCCACGTAGGAGAGCCCTTTCTGGTCCACGTTCCCGAGTTGCTCTATCGTCTCGAAGACGGCCACGGGCACTCCGACGCGCTTGACCATGGCCACGGTCTCGTCGAGGCTCCCCGGGTAGCCCAGGACCTCGCTCGAGGAGAAAGCCACCGCCGACAGCGTGACCCGCAGGGAGGCAACGACCGAGGTGAGCGTGGCCTCCACGTCGGCCACGCCCTCCGGGCTGGCGGAGGCCGCCGCGTTGGGCGGACGGGCCATGACCCGCAGTCCGGCCGCCCCGACCCCGGCCCGCTCAAGTTCGGCCGGAAGGAGCCCCAGGCTGAGTTGGACCGCCCGCTCCTTGAGGAGGCTTATCTCGAGCACGGTCAGAGAACCCCGGCGGGTGACGCGGTGCCGGCCGTCGGGCAGATAAGTGGCGGCTGCCCTTTCGAGCCAGCGGCCCACCTCCCGGTCGGCGGTGCAAGCGTAGGTGTACCCGGCCTGGAAGAAGCCTTCGCGGTCGAGGGCCAAAAGGTCGGGGCTCCCGACGCGCCCGGTGGCGATGAGGTCCGCCAGGTCGCGGCCTTCGTACACGCCAAGGTACCCCGACAGGGACAGCCGGTCGAGCGTGGTCCCGGTCCAGGCCACGGCGCCGAGACCCGCCTGAGCCAGCTCGGTCAGGACCTGGTCGGTCCGGTAGCCCTGGCTGCGGGCGAGGAGTTCGACGAGATCGAGGTCCATGACCAGTTCCACCCGGCGGCTGGCCGACTCCACCTGGACCCTCGCCACAAGGGCGGGACCGGCGGAAGCCGCCGCGACCGCGACCAGCAGCCACAGCAGAGTAGTGAGCCTCAGCAATCTTCTCACGGCGGAGATTCTCCTTCGGAAGGCGCAGAGACGCGAGCCGTTACTCGGAAGGCAAGCCCGGCGGCCACGGTGGCTAAAAGACCGAGCAGCAGACCCAGGATGAGGCCGTTGGCCGTCCGGATGAGACTGAACCAGACAGGGATGTGCAGGTGGGCAAAGGTGTTCGCCACGGAAAGGAGGCCCACCGACGCCAGCACCGTGAGGACCAGGGCGGCCCAGCGCCGCCAGGTGGCCGCCAGCCAGGCGTCGCCCCAGTAGAGCAGGGCGACCAGAGCCGGCCAGCCCACGAGGAACTCCTTGGTCCGGGGGCGGACGAGCAGAATCTCCTGGAGGAACGACCGGAACTTGGTCTCGACGGCCGCGAGAGGCAGGATTGGGAAGTTACCGCTCCGCATCACCAGCACGATGGCGGCGAGTCCGGCCACGCCCACCAGGGCGGCCTGGCCGAAGGTCGTCTTCTCGCGCAGGAGAAGGCCGACCTGACCGAGCCCGCGCCCGGCCACGGAGGAGGACGCGCGACCGCGATCGGGATAAAGACCGACGAGGCCGAGGAACAGGAAGGCCGACGCCACAGGCGTCGCCAGGAGCGAGAGTTTGATGCCCACCGCCGTCCGGAGGTAGAGCATGAAGGCCGTGTCGGAAGCCCCCCCGAGACCCAAGAGCCCGCCGACGGCCGGCAGGGCCGCGGCCAGGACGGTCCCGACCAGGGTCCGCAGCACCCGGCGACCGGGCAAGACCGCGCGTAGCCCCCGACCGGGCAAGACCGCGCGTAGCCCCCGCTTAAGGACAAGCCAGATGGCGAGGAGTGGGAAGACGAGGCCGGCCACGAAAACCGCCAGCACCTTCACGTCCAGGACGAGGCCACGTCCGCCGGCCAGGACGACGCCGACCGTGGCCGCCAGCAGGACGGCCAGACCGACCTGGAGCCACCGGGGACCCCAGGCCGGGCGTCCGGCGGCCTTGTCGACCGCCGCGTCCGCCCCAGACCCGACGCCCAGCAACCAGAGGGCGCCAAGGGCCGCGGCGGCCCAGACGCCGGCGATCGTGACCGCCACCGCCCAGCGCGGAGGCTGGTAGGCCGTCAGCGGCACGGTCCGGCCGAGGCTGAGTCCCTCACCCTTGAGCGCGGCCGTGACATCCCGCACCGCGCCGGTCACGGCGCCCAACCAGTCGGCGGGGAAGCCCTCGAAGAAAGCGTCCTCGAAGTAGAGGAAGGTGGCCCGGCGTTCCCTGGCCACCTCCGGGAAACGGCCGGGTTCGACCCGGGTCCAGACCGGCTGCTGCCTCACGCCGCGCCAATCGGCGGCCTCGGCGACCACGTCCAGACCGAGCTGAGGCTTGTCGACGACGAAAGGCACACCCAGTTCCCCGAGCCGCCGGCCCACCGCCTCCAGGATGGCCGGGTCGGGCCAGCCGAGAGCGGACGGTCCGTCGAACTTGACAGCCGAGAACCCCTGACCGGCTCCGACGCCGTCGAGGGCCTGGAGGGCCTGCGCCAGAGTGATGCCGGGACGGTTGGGGATGACGGCGACCACCAAGAAGCCGTGCCGGCGCGCCAGTTCCACGTCGAGCGGGCTAAGGCCCAAGACTAGGTCCTTCTCCAGCTTCACCTGGCCCGAGGCGTCGAACGGCCGGCTCAGGAGGAGGGGGACGGAGACGGGTTTGGCACCCCGGGGCGGCACGGGGTACCTCGCTTCCAAGGGGACACCGAAGCTGCCGGCGTCAAGACCGCGGACCGCGCTTCCAGCGGTCCCGGTTTCCACGCGCCGACGCGGCGCCCACCAGGCAAGCTCCTCCTCCAACCAGCCGGCCAGTTCGGCCCGCTGGGCGGAGTCCAGAGCGCCGGCGGCGCGAACCTGCACCCAGTAGAGACCCTGGGCCGAGACGACCGGAGCGAGAGGGCCGGCCAGGTAGTCGGGAACGACGGTCACCTGACCTGAGTACTCCAGGCGGGTGAGGCGCTTGGCCTCGATGGCCAGGGTCGTGACCCCGGCCTCCTTGAAGGCGTCGAGAAGCTCGTCAGCGGACAGGCCACGGAGGCGCGCCGATTCGTAGACCGTCTCGAGGCGAAAGACCAGTTCGACCTCTGGCGAGCCCTGCGGCACCCGGGACCGGACCGCGAGCGCTCCCCCGGAAGTGGCCAGGGCCACCAGGATGATGGCGACAAGCAGACGCTCAAGAGAGCCAAAGCGCGTCACTGGATGGTGAAGGCCCCTCTCACCATGAGGACTGTCCGGGTCAGGGCTTCCACCCCGCGCCCGTCGGAACGTGGAACGATGAGGAGATGGTTCGCGACCAAGGCCAGACCCTGGCCGAGGTCGCGACCGGCCGTCACGTCGGCCGGACCGCCCGCCGGTGAGGCGATGACGCACGCTTTGCCGGCGCGCAGGATGATCTCCGCTCCCGCTTGGGCCATGAGTCTCTGGCCCGGCTCGAGGTTAACTATCTGCCACTGCGCGTAGAGGTCGACGTAGCTCTTCGAGACCAGGGGGTCTGTCTCCGTGCCCGGGGTTCCCGACGTCTCAGCCAGAGCGAACCGCCCGACCAGGACGCCGGCCAGGAGGGCGAGGACGAGGAGCCCGGACAGGATGAGCAGGGAGACGCGTCGCACGCGTCCCACCTCCTTGGGTCGGATATCCATTCTTCCCCGCTGGCGCTTTGCGGTCTCGCCATCTTCTCCGACCCGGTAGGGGTTCCTGTCGAAAGGCCCCTATCCTCCCGTGCCGACGAGGCCCTTGATGATGACGCGCCCGTTCTCCTGGATGACCTCCTTGCCCTCCAGGGGAAGTGGGAAGCGCGCCAGGTCGAGGGAGAGGTCCGGCCCCTTCAGGACCACCAGCCAGGTCTCGAGGAACTCCGCCGGGACGGCGACCTCGTTGACCCGGCAGCCGCTGATGGTGAACCCGACCCTGGACGGCCCGGTCAGGGCGAACGTCCCGGTCAGGGAAATGACGATTTCCACCCCGGCGACCCCGAGACGACCGGCGAGGGTGACGGCCTCCGGAGTTATGGTGACGGCCGGGTCTCTAAGGTCGGGGACGTTCTTGGCGAGGTAGGCCTTGAGGCTGTCGGCGGTGATGGTGATGGACACCTGGCCTCCCCCGCTCCGGGCGACCTTGAGGGACTTGTCGGCAAGGAGGGCCCTCATGTCCACCGCGGCGTCCTCCAGGGTGACGGATAGTTCGCTGAGGACCAGGGTCGAGGTCGCGACGTTGGTCGAGATGACGGTGACCTTGTCGAAGTGCCCCAGGAGCATCCGAACCGAGGGAAAGGACTTGAGGCGCACCTGGAACTGGTCGGGGCGGCCGAAGCCGCTTAAGGAGAGGGCGTTCCGCACGCCGCGGGACACGACCGCCGGCAGCACGATCTCCGCCGTGACGGCCAGGGCCAGCACGATGACCAGGAACACGACGGCCACGCGCTTGAACACGACCACCACCTCCGGCGGCAGCCTTCGGTGGTGGGTTTCCTACTCCTGCCGTCCGGGGGAGGTCCTTCCCCCGGCCTTCCATTTGAGGTAGGCCTTGATGAAGGGCTCCAGCCAGCCGTCCATCACCCGCCCGGCGTCGCCGACCTCCACGCCGGTTCGGTGGTCTTTGACCAGGGTGTAGGGCTGGAAGACATAAGACCGGATCTGGCTGCCCCAGGCGATCTGGCTCTGCACGCCGCGCAGCGAGTCGAGTTCCTTCTGCCGGGCCTCCTCCTGGAGCTTGGCCAGCTTCGACCGGAGGACGCGCATGGCCACCTCGCGGTTGGCGTGCTGGGACCGCTCGTTCTGGCAGGAGACGACGATGCCGGACGGGAGGTGGGTGATGCGGATGGCCGATTCCGTCTTGTTCACGTGCTGGCCGCCCGCACCGCTGGCGCGGTAGGTGTCGACGCGGAGGTCTTCCGAGTCGATCTCGACCTCCCCGGCCTCCTCCACGTCGGGGACCACGTCGACGGAGGCGAACGAGGTGTGGCGGCGCCCCGAGGAGTCGAAGGGAGACATACGGACGAGCCGGTGGACGCCGCGCTCGGAAGTGGCCAACCCGTAAACATAGGGACCCTCGATGAGGAGGGTCAGGCTCTTCAGCCCGGCCTCCTCGCCCTCGAGGCGGTCGAGGATCCGCACCCCAAAGTCTTGGTCCTCGGCCCAGCGGGTAAACATCCGACCGAGCATGTCCACCCAATCCTGGGCTTCGGTGCCGCCGGCGCCGGCGTGGAGGGTGAGGATGGCGCTTCTGTCGTCGTAGTCTCCACTGAGGAAGGCGGCCGTGGCGAGGCCGTCGGCGATGCGCTCCGCCTGGCGGGCGAGGGTCTGGCCCTCCTGAAGCAGGGCGAGGTCCTGGCCGTCAACCGCCAGTTCCACGGCGACCTCCAGGTCGGCGATGACCTTCTCCAGCTCGCGGACCGAGCGCAAGGTCCGTTCGACGGCGCCGGCTTGCCGGCTGACCGCCCTGGCCTTCTCGGAGTCGGACCAGAAGGCCGGGGCCGACATGCCCCGGTTCAGTTCGGCGAGGTTTCGCTCCAGGGCCGTGACGTCAAAGGGAATCCCTCAGTTCGATAGACCTTTTTCGCAGGTCCGAGGCCTGCTGCCTCAGTTGTTCGTAGGTCACCCTGCCTCAAGTCCTCTCCTGGAGCCTCTTCCTCCTAGGCCACCCCGGCCCCACAGCATTTCTTATGCTTCTTGCCGCTCCCGCAGGGGCACGGGTCGTTGCGGCCGACCTTCTCCCCCTTGACCACCGGGGAGCCCTTGCCCCTCCCGGCCGGCGCTCGGCCCCTTCCGCCGACCGGTGGACCAGCGGCCCCGGCGCCCGGGGCCACGTTGTCCACATCCGGCGTGCCCGCGGTGCCCTGGGTCCCGGCCGTGGTGCCCCGACCGACCAGCCCGCGGGCCTCGGGCTTCTGGGCCACGCCGACCCTTTCCGGCGGGGTCTCGACGCGCCGCTGCACCTGGACCTTGAGAATGAGGCGCCCGATCTCGTCCTGGATGGACTCGACCATCTCGTTGAACATGGCGAAGGCCTCGAGCTTGTACTCGACAAGGGGGTCCTTCTGCCCGTAGGCGCGGAGCCCCACCCCCTCGCGGAGGTCGTCCATCGCGTCCAGGTGGGCCATCCACTTGGCGTCCACGACGCGAAGCATCACGAGTTTCTCGAGTTCGCGCATGGTCTCCGGGCCGAACTCCGCCTCGCGCTCGGCGTAGACCGCCCGGGTCAGCGACAGGAGTTCCTCGACCAAGGCTTCCCGGGCGTCCTCGCGCCGGCGGCCCTCGCCGGGCGGGCGGCCGCCCCAGGCCACCCGGGTGAGGCTCGTCGCCGACACGCGGCCGGGCGGCAGGAGGTTGATGGCGACCTTCTCGGCCAGGCCCTCCATGTCCCAGTCCTCCGGGTGGAGGGCGTCCGGGCAGTGCTCGCTCACCAGGGCCGTGACCCGGGCGGAAAGCATCTCGGCGATCTGGTCGCGCAGACCCTCGCCCGAGAGAACCTCGCGGCGCTGTTTGTAGACCAGTTCCCGCTGCTTGTTGATGACGTCGTCATAGTCCAGGACGTGCTTTCTGATGTCGAAGTTGTGGCCCTCGACCCGTTTCTGGGCCCGTTCGATGGACCGGGTCACCAGGGCGTTCTCGATGGAGGTGGTCTCGTCGACCCCCAGCCGTTCGAGGAGGCCGGTTATGTTGTCCGACCCGAACAGGCGCATCAGGTCATCCTTGAGGGAGACGTAGAAGCGGGAACTGCCGGGGTCGCCCTGGCGCCCCGACCGCCCGCGGAGCTGGTTGTCGATGCGCCGGGCCTCATGGCGCTCGCTGCCGACAATGTGCAGGCCACCCAATTCCGTGACGCCTTCCCCGAGGACGATGTCGGTTCCGCGGCCGGCCATGTTGGTGGCTATCGTGACCTGATTCTTCCGCCCGGCCAGGGCGATGATCTGGGCCTCTTTCTCGTGGTGCTTGGCGTTGAGGACCTCATGCGGGACGCCCCGCTTCTCGAGCATCCTCGCCAGTCGCTCCGACTTCTCGATGGACACCGTGCCCACGAGGACCGGCTGGCCCCGTTCATGACAATCGACGATCTCCTCCACGATAGAATCGAACTTGGCCTTCTCCGTGGTGTAGACGACGTCCGGGTACTCCGTGCGGACAAGGGTCTTGTTCGGCGGAATGACCAGGACGTCCATCCCGTAGATCTTCCGGAACTCCTCTTCTTCTGTCAGGGCCGTGCCGGTCATGCCGGCCAGCTTCTTGTACATCCGGAAGTAGTTCTGGATGGTGATGGTGGCCAGGGTCTGGCTCTCCCGCTCGATCTTGACGCCTTCCTTGGCCTCGATGGCCTGGTGGAGCCCGTCGCTGTAGCGGCGGCCGAACATGAGGCGGCCGGTGAACTCGTCGACGATGATGACCTGGCCGTCCTTGACGACATAAGCCTCGTCCCGGTGCATCAGGGACTGGGCCTTGAGGGCGTTCATGAGGTAGTGCGAGTGCTCCATGTTCCGGTCGTCGAAGAGGTTCTTTATCCCGGTCAGCTTCTCGACCCGGGTCACGCCCTCTTCGGTCGGGGCCGCCGACTTGGCCTTCTCGTCCACCGTGTAGTCGCGTTCCGGCTTAAGGCGGCGGACAACCTCGGCGTAGCGGAAGTAGAGCTCGGTCGGCTTCTCGCTCGGACCCGAGATGATGAGCGGGGTGCGCGCCTCGTCGATGAGGATGCTGTCGACCTCGTCGACGATGCCGTAGTGGAGTTGCCTCTGCACGACATGGTCCGCGGAGATGACCATGTTGTCGCGGAGGTAGTCGAAGCCCATCTCGTTGTTCGTGCCGTAGGTGATTTCGGCGCGGTAGGCCGCCCGCCGCTGGGCGAAGTCCAGCCCGTGGACGATGAGCCCAACCTCCAGGCCGAGGAAGCGGTAGATCTTGCCCATCCATTCCGAGTCGCGCTTAGCCAGGTAGTCGTTGACCGTGACCAGGTGGACGCCATGGCCGGGGAGGGCGTTGAGGTAGAGGGGCAGGGTGGCGACCAAGGTCTTGCCTTCGCCGGTCTTCATCTCGGCGATGTTGCCCTCGTGCAGGACCACGCCCCCCGCGAGTTGCACGTCGAAGGGACGCATGTTGACCGTCCGCTTGGCGACCTCGCGCACGACGGCGAAAGTCTCCGGAAGGAGATCGTCGAGGGTGGCGCCCCGCTCGAGGCGACCCTTGAACTCGGCCGTCTTCCCGGCCAGGGTCGCGTCGTCGAGCCCCGACACCTCAGGCTCCAGGGCGCTGATCCTAGCCACGATCTGTCCGATGCGCTTCAGCTCGCGGGCGTTGAAGTCACCCAGCATCAGCTTGGATAAGCCTTTGAGCACGGCAGACCTCCGGAGAGAGACATGAGGACGGCGAGTTTCCGCTAAGGGATTCTAGCATTTCCAGGGGGGGTGCGGCAATGACGGCGCGACCTCTAGTCCTCTTCGCCCGGGGCGCAGGCGGAGACGCCCCCAGCGGCCAGGACGTCCCGGGCGGCGACGATCTCCGCCTCCGTGGGGGCCCGGAAGGCTGGGCCGGCGGGAAGCCCGAGCCAGGCCCGCTTCGACTCCCCGAGGCTGTGGTAGGGCACGAGGGTGAGCCGGGAGAGGCCGCACCGGCGTAGGAAGCCGGCCCACGCCCCGAGGTTCCCCGCGCCGGCCGTGACCTCCGGCACGAGGGGCAGCCGAGCCCAGACGACCGGGTTCCCGTCGCGCCCCGCGTTGGCCGCCAGCGCCCGCAGGTTCTCCTTGATCCGCCCGTTGCTCGCCCCGCAGAGGCGCCGGTGCTCGGCCTCATCGAAGACCTTGACATCGAAGAGGACGAGGTCCAGCGAGCGGAGGAGGCGGCCGACGTTGGCCGCGACGCCGATCGTCGGGAACAGCCCACACGTCTCCATGGCCACGGGGATGCCCTCGGCCCGCAGCGCTTCGGCCAGGTCGGCCGCGAAGCCGGCCCAGAGCGCCGGCTCCCCGCCGGTCAGGTGACCCCGCCCCCGGAGGTGCGGCAGAGGGGGAACTCCGGCCGGAGTTCGGCCAAGAGCGAGGCCACGGTCCGGGGAACCCCGAAACGGACGAGGGCCCCGCCCGGGCAGCGGTCGGCGCAAGTGAAACAAAGACGGCAGCGGGCCGGGTCGCGGCCGGACCGGGCCATCGCCCCGTTCGGGCAGACCTTGGCGCAGGTCCCGCAGCCGAGACAGAGGTGGGCCTTGAAACCGAGTTCGGCCTCCGGACGCCAGGACTCGGGGTTCTGACACCAGAGGCACCGGAGCGGGCAGCCCTTGAAGAAGACCAGGCTCCGCACGCCGGGCCCGTCGTGGACGCAGAAATGCTGGACGGAGAAGACCAGGGGCAGCGCCGCGTCCGGTCCATCCTCTCTAGCCAACCCCGTGGGCCGTCCGTTCGATGATCTCGTCCTGGATGGCGGGCTGGAGGTCGTTGAAGTAGGCGCAGTACCCGGCGACCCGCACGACGATGCCGGGGTAAGCCGATGGGTCGACCTTGGCCTGGCGCAGGGTATCGGCGTCGAGCACGTTCCCCTGGACGACCTTCTTGTCGAACTTCAGGTTGAGGGCGAAGCAGTTGGCCCACTTGCGGCTGTCGAGGGAGCCCGCCGACCGCAGGACGGCCGTGGGACCCGTCCGGTCGGCCCCGTCCACCGGAGAGAGACCGTTCGATAGACGCCACCCGGCCGGCCGCCCGTCGGGGAGGGCCCCGGTCATCCGGCCGAAACCATGATGACAGGTGACGCTCCGCTGCCGCTAAAGCGGCGCGGCTTCTCGGGAAACCCCGGCCGATGCCGAGGTTGGCTCCCGACGGGCGCGTCCCGCCCGCAGGATGTTCCGCGCGGCGTTGATGTCGCGGTCGAGCGACAGGCCGCACGAACAAGAAACGTGACGGATGGAGAGACCGATATGCTTCGGGAACCGGTTGTCGCAGGCCGAACAGGTCTGGCTCGTATAGGCGGGGTCCACCAGGACGACCACGCGACCAGCTTCTGCCGCTTTGTGCGCGAGGTGGGTCCTGAAATAGCCCCAGCCCGAGTCCATGATGGACTTGGCCAGGTGGCGGTTCTTGACCATGTTCGGGATACGCAGGTCCTCAAGGGCGATCAGGTCGTACCGCTCAACCAGCGAGTGGGCCAGTTTGCCCAGGAAGTCCTTGCGCCGGTTGGCGATGTGGAGGGCATGGCGGGCAACGGCGCGGACGGCCTTTCCCCGGTTGGCCCCGCCCTTCTTGCGGCGGGCGACCCGGCCCTGGAGGACCCGGAGCCTTGCCTGTTCCCGGCGATACCACTTGGGATGCCCGATGGTCTCGCCGTCCGAGGTGGCGGCCTTGACCACCTTGACCCGGCGCAACTGTTCCACCTTGCGGACATTGCGCTTCTCGGCTTCCCAGGCTTCCTTCCGCTCGGCCAGGCAGTCGTTGTAGAGGCGGCGGCACGTCTCGACCGTACTCTCCAGGAGGCGGCGTTGGGTGCCGGAGGGGTACAGGCGATAGCGGAAGGTCTTCACGGCCTGGACCCCCTTCTGGGCTTCGAAATACCGGCGGATGGTGTCCCGCGGGACATTGCCCGCCGTGGACGCGAAGTAGGAGCGAACCCAGCCTTCCGCCGCTTCGGGCAGAAGACGAGGTGGTAGACGATGAGGTGCGTCCGGCGCTCGTCCCGTTGGTACTCCATGCCGGGAGCATACCACGTGTCTGCGCGCGGGGGAGTGACAGATATGCTCGAAAGCAAGGGCCAAACCCGCCTCACCAGCGCAGCTGAATCGACATGGCTTGCGGGGGGTTCCTTGATCATCCTACTGACGACAGACCTCTTCTCCCGGCCGGACGGCGTGGTCTTCGCGGTCGTGTTCCTCGGCCTCCTGGCCGCGGGAACGGCCTACGTCCTGTGGCGTAGCCGCGGGCAACTCGCGCTCAGGCCGCCGCCTTCCGCCGGCTCTCGACCATCGTCTTCTGAACGAGGATGAAAACCCCGATGGCCAGAAGGACGTCGCCCGCGCTGAAGAGGGTCGGGCGCGGGAAGGGAGGCGTTCCGACCAAAACGTCGGAGAGCCAGGTGAGGTGGGTGGACGGCCCGGTCAGGACGTTGATGAGGCTCCCCCCGGCGGCGATGTGCTCGCGAACGGCCTGGCAGCCCAGGGCCACCAGAGCCTGCCCGTCGACCGGCATCTTCCCCCCGTTGGCGGTGATGACCAGCAGGTTGGAGAGGGTCCCGCCGGCCAGCCAGACGATTCCGGGCGCTCGCCGGTTGAGGCCGAAGCCCACCAGGAGGAGACAGTACCCGACGGGGTAGAGGTAGGGGGCAACCCCTTGGACGACGGCGAAGCGCGTGAAGAAGGGGAGATGGACGAGGAGTTGGACGCCGAAGGCCGCGAAGACGAGCCACACGTGCCGGAAGGGAAAGTCAGCCAGGCGGTCGGCCCGGCCGCCCCGGAGCAGGGCCACTCCCACCGAGAGCAGGACCGCGAAGATGAACACTACTCGTCATCTCCCGGACGGGCGATGGCTCCGGACGCCTGGACCGGCTCCGCCGAGTCGATCGTGGCCGCTGCCTCCCGCACCGCAGGCTTGTAGGAGCCCTGGGAGAGCGTGGCCGCGCCGGTTCGAAAGGGTGGAGCAGGAGCGGCTGTCTCGGCCCCGACCGGCAGGGAAGCCACCGCTTTGATAAACACCCCAACCAGGTCAGGGTCGAACTGCGTACCGGCGTTACGCTTGAGGTCGACGATCGCTTCTTCCGTTGTGAAAGGACGGCTGCGGTAGACACGAACCGACGTCATGGCCTCGTAGGCGTCGGCGATGGCGATGAGTCTGGCGCCGAGCGGGATGTCGCTCCCGCGCATGAAGTCGGGGTAGCCCTCGCCGTCCCAGCGTTCGTGGTGATGGAGAATGACGTCGACGTCGCGGCCCAGCATCTGGATCTGCTTGAGGATGTTGGCCCCCGTCTCGGGGTGTTTCTTCATCTGCTCCCATTCCTCGGACGTGAGACTCGCCTTCTTCTGGAGGATCTGGTCCGGGACGGCGAGCTTGCCGACGTCGTGCAGCCAGGCGCTGTACTCCAAGCGGTCCAGCTGCTCCTCGGGAAGGCGCATCGCCTTGGCCGTCGCCACTGTGTAGGTCGCCACACGACGGGAGTGACCGGCGGTGTACGGGTCCCGCGCCTCGATGGCCGCCACCATGGCCTGGATGGTCGACAGGTAGGCCTGCCTCATGCGAGCGTAGAGTTGGAGGGAGTACCTGGCCACCAGAAGTGGAACGAATAGGAGGAACACTCCCACGAGACCAACGGAGTTCGCGACAACAGCTATGAGGATTCCCAGGGGCGTAAGAGCAAGGTAGTGGGGAAACATCCATCGGAAGTCCCTGACCCACACCCCCCAGAACGAAGTCTTGCCTATCAGGCAAAGGACCAAGACGACGGTGGTAATGTTTAGGATCGAGAACACCCCGGCCGTGGCGAGCAGGGCGGGAAGCGTATGAACCACATCGACACGCCCCGGCACGCCGCCCAAAGCCACATAGGTCAACCCGGCACCTGCGGCCGCCAGAGCCAACTGTGCCCGGTTAAAGAGCACTTTCTCGAGCGAAACCTGACCGGATAACTCACGCAGGCGGATGGTTGCCAGAGCCGACATCCATGTCGCCGTCCCAGGTCCAAAGATTAGAATCGCAGCGTAGATAACAGCGAAACTCACGGACACGGTTCCCGTTCGCCTGGGAAGCTCCACCGGCAGGGCCTCGATGAGAAAGGTGATGACGGCGAAGGCCAGGACCTCAAGCCAGCGAGTCCGTGGGATGGAAGGCATTAACCACAGCATCACCGCAACCCCGAGGGCAATGACGACGACGACACATGTCAGGGCATAAGGCGGCATTCTCTGCTGCAGCTTGCTAGCCACCAGAATGGCTCCTCTCACAAGAGAACGGACCAGCGCTAGGCCTGCGGCTACTGGAGCCCTACTAGGCGCCCCACTGGACCACCGCACCGCCGGACAGAAGCAGCATCAGGAGAGCGAAGAGGACCTTCATGAGCTTATTCACGGAACAACCCCCCATCATCGAGAGGCCTGCCCGGGTCCGCTAGACCAGGCGGCAGTCGACTCCACTCGAGAACCTGGGTTGTCCGCTCCTCTTGCGGCTTCGCTCACGTAACTGGGTAGTCTTGTCACTTGCGCGCGGGGCCTAGCGCCGGTCCAAACATAATTCGAGCCCTAGCTCGAAATTTCGTCCGTAGTTGTCGACGGGTCGTTGGGTCCGGGCCTCGCGCCCGGTTTTCTGACCATCATCATGAAGCGCCGGTTGAGGGCATCGAGGACGGACCGAGCGACCGCGTCCTGCTCGGCGCCCCGGATCAAGCTGGAGCCGGTCAGGGTGTCCTCGCCACCGCTGGTGAGAATGGTCATGATCGTAAGAGCTATCCGCTTGTCGCGCACCCCGACGACCAGGACATCGTCAAGGGACAACTGGTAGCCGGAGTTGAAGTACTCCGAGACGGCCGCCAGAGCGGCCTCGGCCGCGACCCGCAGGCGATTTGCCCCGGAGGCCGGGCCGCTGGCCCTGCCGGCGTGGATGACATCGTCGAACTCGACCTTGACCTCGGCCTCGGCCCGGGTCGCGTCGGTGGTGAACCTCACGCCGAGGAGGCGCAGCCGGCCGGACCCCCAGGTCGTCGATGACCCCTCCTCGACCTGGGCCACGCTTATCTTCTTGTGGTCGACAGAAAGACCGAACTGGGCCATGAGGGAGGACTCGATGTCGCGGACGATCTGTTTCGGGTTTCGTCCGTTCCCGGCGAGGACGTGAATCTCGTCAATCCCCCCGCGGTCTCCAGCCACCACCCGAACCGCCATCACTTCGCGTATCTGACGGATGGCGTCCTCGTAGTCCCCGAGGGTACCGCTCACCTCCGCGCCGTCCCTTGACTCGTGACTCTTCGCCATACCGAAACTCCTTGGCCCCTCTGTACTCCGCTGCGATATGCCCGGGGGCTTGACCTATGTTCTCTTTGCCGCAGGATTATCCTCCTCTGCCGGGGCATAGTTCCATTGACTGGAAGTGCCGCTTTGACAAGTCGTGAGCCGCTTGCGGGCGGCCCCTAGCCGCCTCGCGAGTCTTCCAGCAAGCCTTCGACGAGTAGCCTCAGACCTCCGGCCACAACGGAGTGGCCGCCCAGAACGAAGGGATGCTTCGCCTGTCCGGCCGCTCGACAGAGGCGAGCCAGGGCGGGGTCCCGCACCCTCTCCCAGCGGCCGAGGTCGGCTTCAAAGCGGTCCGCTTCGTCGGGCCAGCGGCCGAGATGGCCCATGAGGACGCGCGTGTCCCAGAAGATGGCGTCGGAAATTTCGTCCAGTCGCTCGACGAGATACTCCGCCCCGAGGTCTTCCAGGACAAAACCCAGGAGACTGCGGACCTTGCCCTCGTCGAGGCGCCCCAGGGCCTTCATTCCGCGCTCCTCGGAGAAGACTCTGAGCCGAACGCGAAGGTTCGCGTTGAGGTAGGAGATGATCGGACCGGACACCCGGCCGACCAGGCTGACCGGGAGATAGTCGGGGCGGCGGAGGACGTCGGCCGCCCGCTCGAGCGTCGAAAGGTCGAGCCGGACAGCCGCCAGCCCGGCCGTCGTCCGCGGCCCGAGGCCGGAGGCCCCCGCACCGCGGCGGTCAGCAGCGCCGGCCGCAGGGCGGCGGCGGGCCAGGCGCGAGACCTCGTGAGCCAGGAAGACCACGTCGGACGGGGTGTCCAGGTCGAAGCTGACGGTAGCCGTCTCGGGCAGCAGGAGTCGTTCGTGGCCGCTGTCGGTGAGGGCGAAAAGGGTGGCGTTGTCCGTGCGGAGCGAGGCCAGGGAAGCTACGGCTTCCGTACTCCCGAGGCCGATGATGTCGGGAGACTGGGCGTTATTGGCCACGAAGCGGCGGCCGCCCCGCCCGACCCATTCCAGGAGCAGGTCGGCCTCGTCCGTCCGGAGCAGCGGGACCGAACCGCCCCCCAGGAAGACCACGCGCCGCAACGCCTGTTCGGAGACGAGCGACTGGAGGGTCCGTCCGAAGTGAAAGCCGGGGCCGGTCCGGTGGACGGCGGCGCCGAGAGCTTCGGCTTCGCGGGCCAGGTCGGGCTGGTCGGTGGCCAGGATGACGGTGTCCACACCGGGGCGCCCGAGGAACTTCTCGGCCGTGTCCAGGGTGGTCCAGCGCCTGACCTCAGCCAGGAGAGTCCGGGGATCGAGACCGCCCTCGAAGATGATGACACCCGTCTTGGGGGACATGCCGCTACCGCCGTCTCATTCCGGTCTCATTGGGCATTCCGGTCTCATCCGGATTCGATAAGACCGTAGTTCCCGTCTTTCCGCCGGTAGAGAACGTTCACCTGCTCCGTCTCTGAGCTTGTGAACATGAAGAAATCGTGACCCAAGAGGTTCATCTGCAGGATGGCTTCGTCGACGTTCATGGGCTTGATGTCGAACCGCTTGACCTTCACCAGCCGCGGCTCGTCCTCCGCCCCCGGAAGGCCCGCCGTCGGCGGGGAGAGCGCTCCATCCGGCACGACCGACCGGACCTGGGCCCGGCCCTCGCGCTTGCGGCGCTGGAAACGGGCCCGGTACTTCTCTATCTGCCGTTCGATTTTGTCAACCGCCAGGTTGATGGAGGCGTAGATGTCCAGGGTGGCTTCCTCGCTCCGCACGACCATGCCGTCCAGAGGCAGAGTGATCTCGACCGTCTGACGGCCCCGCTCCTTCGACAGCACGACCTGGGCCGGGATTCCCTTGTCGAAGTGCTTCTCAATCCGCGAGAGCTTCTTGGTGATGTAGTCCCGCAACTCGTCAGAGACCTCAAGGTTCCTGGCGACGAGATCGACCTTCACCGCGGCCACCCCTTTCCCCGAGTCGGGCAACCTCTCCCGCGACTAGTATTCCGCCGCTGCCAGGCAAATCCTGTGGAAATGAGAAGCCCCCGGCACGCTGGTGCGCGCCGGGGGCATCGGTTCGCGGTAGGTTTAGAAACTCGCACCGGAACCAGCGCGGGTCACGTTCGCAGCTTGCGGCCCACGGGCTCCCTCCACGATTTCGAACTCTACCTGCTCACCCTCGTTGAGGGTCTTGAAGCCCTCCATCTGAATGGCCGAGAAGTGGACGAAAACGTCACCGCCGCCGTCTTCCCTCTCGACAAACCCGTACCCCTTCTCGGGGTTGAACCACTTGACCCTGCCTTGCATTATTCACATTCCTCCTGACTTCATATGCTTGTCGGCGGGTCGGCCGACAGGCAGACTATAACACCAGGTGGGAAGGGTTGTCAACTCTCGGACCCAGAAGCACTTACCGCAAGCGCATCCGGCCAAGCTCGCGCTTGGCCGGATGTACCACTCACCCACAACTGGTCGACCGAAGATCGACCTAAGCCCGTTATTCGAGTCATGCCTCATTATTCCTGCTAAAGACGTCCCTTCCGCCGCGGGGTCCGACCCATCCCTGCGTCCTCATTTGGCGTCGCGCCCGGTTGCCCGGGCCACGGCCGCGCACCAGACCTGCCCGGCCACGCCCCCGGCCTTGAGGGTTCGGGCCAGTTCGGCCGCCGTGGCCCCGGTCGTCAGGACATCGTCCACGACCAGGAACCGGCCCTCGCCCGCGTCCGGAAGCGCCAGGCCTCGCACCAGGCGGAAGGCGCCGCTGAGGTTCCTGACCCGGTCCTGCCGGGACAGCCCGCTCTGGATGGGCGTCGGGCGGACGCGCGCGCAGAGGTCCTCTCGGGCCGGGGTCCCCAGAAGACCCGCCAGTTCGCGTCCCAGGACGGCCGCCTGGTTGAACCCCCGCTCGCGCAACCGGTCGCGGTGCAGGGGAACGGGGACCACGGCCGTCCAGTCGCCCGGGAGGCATCCTTCGCGCAGGCGCTCGGAAAGCAGCCTGGCCAGAAAGCGAGCGAGGCGGCGATCCGGTGTGTTCTTGAGACGAAGGACGGCCTTTTCCAGAACCCCGCCGTACGCCCCGGCGGTGACAACCCCGTCGAGGTAGCGGGCTGTGGGACTCGTGAGACCGTCGAGCCCGCCCGTCTCGCCCCGAGCGAAGATGTCGTGAAGACAGGCCGGGCAGACCTCGGGCTCCCAGGACGGCGCGTCCGCGAACGCGGCCCGTTGCGTACTCCCGGCGGCGGCCGACGCACCCCCGTCCGCGACAGGCAGCGGGCCGCCGCAGATGACGCAGCCGCTTTCGGGAAGAAGGAGGTCGACGAGGGCCCGACCGAACCGGGCGAGGCCGGGGCCCCTCACAGGCCGCGGAGCCTGTCGGCCAGGCGGGAGAAGCGTTCTTCGAGCTTGTTGTTGCGGACCGCGATGGCCAGAGCCTTCTTCGTCCCGACCAGGACGACCAGCTTCTTGGCCCGGGTTACAGCGGTGTAGAGGAGGTGGCGCTGGAGCATGAGGTAGTGTTGGGTGGAGACGGGCATGACAACCACGGGATACTCGCTGCCCTGGCTCTTGTGGACCGTGGTGGCGTAGGCCAGGACCAGTTCATCCACTTCGTCCCGCTCGTAGGCCACTATCCGCGAGCCGGCCGCGTCGGGGAAGGCCACGGCCACCTGGCCGCCCTCGGCGTCGACGGCCCGGATGACCCCGATGTCGCCGTTGTAGACCTCTTTGGGGTAGTTGTTGCGGATCTGCATGACCTTGTCGCCGGTCCTAAGGCACAGCGCGCGGCCGCCTATCTCGGCCTTGCCCCAGCCCGGCGGGTTAAGGGCCTTCTGGAGTTCGGCGTTGAGGTTCTCGACCCCGATGACCGTGCGCCGCATCGGCGTGATGACCTGGATGCTGGTGAAGGGGTCGCCGGTCAACCCCATCTCGGCCAGGCGGTCAGGGAGGCGGTGGGAGCACAGGGCGACCACGGTCTCCAAGATCTTTTCCGGCAAGGCCTCCTCGATGAAGAAGAAGTCTCGGTCGCGGTCGTTGAGGGCCGGCATCTGCCCCTCGTTGATGCGGTGGGCGTTGACGACGATGAGGCTCTCGCGCGCCTGCCGGAAGATACGGGTGAGCCGGACGACGGGTAACGTCCCCGAGGCGATGACATCCCGCAGGACGGACCCCGGGCCCACGGCCGGCAACTGGTCCACATCGCCGACCAGGACCAGGCGCATGGGCGGCTCGATGGCCTTCAGCAGATGATGCATAAGGACCAGGTCGACCATGGAGACCTCGTCGATGATGACGATGTCGGCCTCCAGGGGGTTGTCCTCGTTCCTCTGGAACTCCAGCCCGCGCCCCGGGGAGAAGACAACCTCCAACGTCCGGTGGATGGTCCGGGCCTCCTGCCCGGTCGCCTCGGTCATGCGCTTGGCGGCCCGGCCGGTCGGGGCGGCCAGGAGCGGAGTCAGCCCGCGCTCCCGGCAGAGGCCGAGGAGGCACTTGATGATCGTGGTCTTGCCGGTCCCGGGGCCGCCCGTGACGACGAGGACGCCATGGCTGAGAGCTTCCCCGACGGCCTGGGACTGCTCGGGCGACAACTCGATTTCGGCGTCGGCGGCGGCCTGGGCGACCTCCCCCGGGGAGGGGGGATCCCAATCCTCACCGCGGGCCAGGAGAAGCAGCTTCTCGGCCACCGCCTTCTCGGCCCGATAGAGGGGGGCAAGGTAGAGAACCTGGCCCTGGTCCAGAGTCTCCTGGCGGAGGATGCCCTCGTCTACCAGGCGGTCGGTCTCGGCCGAGACGAGGTCGATATCGACCTCGAGCCCCTCGTTGGCGACCTTCGCCTCGACATACTCCCGGAATCCGAAGACATGGCCCTCCTGGGTATTCTGCCCAAGGAAGTACAGGAGGCCGGCCCGTACTCGGTGCGGCGAGGTCGGCTCTAGGCCCATCTGCAGGGCGATGCGGTCGGCGGTCTTGAAGCCGATGCCGAAGACCTCGTCGGCCAAGCGATAGGGGTTCTCCCGCAGGGCGGCCACGGAGTCGTTGCCGTAGTGGCGATGGATGCGCAAGGCCAGTGAAGGCGACACCCCGACCGACTGCAGAAAGAGCATGATGTCCTTGAGGCCCTTCTGGCCGGCGAACCCGGCAACGATGTCCCTGGCCCGCTTGGCGCCGATGCCGTCCACTTCGGTCAGACGGCCGCAATCCTCCTCCAGGACGCGGAGGACGTCCGGGCCGAAATGCCGGACGAGGCGCTTCGCCGTCACCGGACCGACTCCCCGGACCAAGCCGGAGCCTAGATACCGCTCGATGCCCTCGATCGTGTGCGGCAGGATGATCTGGTGGAGCGAGACCTTGAACTGGCGCCCGTACTCCGGATGGTCGGTCCAGGTGCCCTCGAGGCGAAGGCTCTCCCCGGGTCGGAGTTGCGAGAAGTTCCCGACGAAGGTGATGACCGGCTGCGGCCCGACCCCGCCCGCCTCCCCGGCCTTCTCCAAGCGCAGGCGCCCGACGGTGTACCCGTTGTCCTCGTTGTAGTAGGTGAGCCGTTCGAGGGTTCCCTCGAGCGTGACGGCGGCGGGAGCGGCAGCGGGCATCCCTAAGCGGGACCCGCTTGCGGTAGGACGACCGCCGTGGTGTAGAGAGACACCCGGTTGCGGCCGCGGTGCTTGCCGTAATACATGGCCTCGTCGGCACGGAAGATGAGTTCGTCCGGCTGGGTGGCGTGCTCGGGGTAGGTGGCCACGCCCGCCGTCACGGTGACCCGGACGGGAGCGACGCAGCGCTGGCACTCGAAGTGATGGGCCTCGACGGCCCGCCGGACACGCTCGGCCACGACCAGGGCCTCATCGCCACCCGCACCGGGAAGAAGCACGACGAACTCCTCTCCTCCGTACCTGGCCACCTCGTCGGTGGCGCGGACGCTGTCCTTGAAGAGTTTGGCCACTTGTACGAGAACCTCATCCCCCACCTGGTGGCCGTAGCGGTCGTTGATGCCCTTGAGATAGTCCACGTCGACGAAGATGAGGGACAAGGGCTTCGCCTTGGCCTCATGGCGGCGAATCTCGTCGCTGAGACGCTCATAGAAGAACCGGTAGTTGTACAGGCCGGTCTTGGAGTCCATGATGGCCATCTGCCTGGTCTCCTGGTAGCGCGTGGCCCGGCTGAGGGCCGCGCCGGCCTGGGCGGCAAAGATGGTCAGGAGACGCACGTGCTCATCGGTGTACCTCGACTCGCTCGCAGCGCCAAGGACCAGGACTCCGACCAGACCCTCCTCGGTCGCCATCGGGGCCACGACGAGCGACCTCGGTGGCTGCCAGGCGGCGTCCTCGCCCAGCCTAGGGTCGGTCCGGGAGTCGCTCACGACCTCGACCGTGCGGCGCTCCGCCACCCCGCCGACGATGCCTTCGCCGAGCCGGAAGTTCCGTCCCTCGAGGGGGTTCCCGACCGGAAGACCATCGACGGCCCGGAGGACTTGCCCCAGGTCGTCCCACAGGAAGAGGACAGCCAGGTCCCAGGGAGCGAGCCGCCCCAGGGTGTCGAAGACCTTGGCCTTGACGCTCTCCAGGTCGAGCCCTTGACTGAGGGATTGGGCGGACTCGTGGAGCGTGCGCAGCTCTTGGTTCAAGTTGTCTAAGCGAAGAACCAGTCGGAAGATGAGGGCGGTGACGAACGACACGACGAAGAGGGCGATTGCCGCCAGAAGGCCGCCGACCGAGTGGAGGATGATAACCGCGACACCGAGGGGGGCCGTGATGAGGTAGGTGAGGCTCTCCCACTTGGCCGGCTCGCCCCAGATGACCCTAGCGCTCTCCTCGGGATGGGCGAGGGTGAAGAAGAACCCGACCAGGCCGTGGTTAACCATGAAGTAGACCAAGGTGAAGACAGCGATGCCCAGGAGCCCGACGAAGTCGAGGCGGGTGCCGGACGTCCCGTCCACGAGGTTGAAGGCAGCGGCGGCGACGAAGATGGTCAGGGCGTACTGGCCGCAATTGAAGAGTTTGACCCGCCAAGTGCGCTTCTCGAAGAACGTGCCGAGAAGGTAGCCGATGACCTGGACGGCGGCCGCCGCGCCCGTCCCGTAGAGGATGAAAGTCGGAAGGACGACCGCATACGACAAGGACATCGCCCCACGGGCGAGCGGGACAAAGGCCCACTCCGCCAGGATACCCATGACGAGAAAGACGACCAGGCCGAGATACCCGGCGGAAGAGGCCTGGCGAAGGCTACCCGGAAGCGTGAGGGCGAGAAGAGTCAGACCGCCCACACCAACGACAATAGGATAGGCGGTTCTGAAGATGGCTAGTTTCCGAACGCCGTCTTGCGGCATCCTTCATTGCCCCTCGGGGCCTTGGTTCCGTTTTCCTTCTCTGTCCGGTGAGCATATCCTTTCGAGGGCCGCGGCGCCGGTGGCGGTGGCGGACCTCAGCCGACCCGGGAGCGGAGTTCGTCGGCGCGGTCGGTGCGCTCCCACGGCAGGTCGAGGTCTTCGCGGCCGAAGTGGCCGTAGGCGGCGACCTGCTTGTAGATGGGCCGCCTCAAGTCGAGGTCGCGCATCAGAGCGCCGGGACGCATGTCGAAAACCTTCTTCACCGCCTCGAGGATGACCGACTCGGGAACGACGGCCGTCTCGTGCGTGTCGAGAGCCAGCGACACGGGTTCCGGCACACCGATGGCGTAGGCCACCTGGAACTCGCAGCACTCAGCGAGTCCGGCCGCGACGATGTTCTTGGCCACGTACCTGGCGCCGTAAGCTCCGGAGCGGTCCACCTTGGTCGGGTCCTTGCCGGAAAGGGCGCCTCCGCCGTTGCGAGCGTAGCCCCCGTAGGTGTCAACCATGATTTTCCGCCCGGTGAGCCCGGTGTCGGCCTGCGGGCCGCCGACGACGAACTGGGTCGAGGGGGTAATGAGGTACCGGGTCTCCGCGTCGAGCATCGCCGCGGGGACCACGGGCCGGATGACCTTGCCGATGATGTCCTCCTCCATCGTCTCCCGGGGGATGCCCTCGCGGTGCTGGGCGGAGACGACGACGGTGTGGACGCGGACGGGCTTACCGTCCTGGTACTCGATGGTGACCTGGGTCTTGCCGTCGGGCCGGAGGTAGGGGATCTCGGCCGTCTTGCGGACCTCGGCCAGACGCCGGGCGATGCGGTGCGCAAGGTGGATGGGCATCGGCATCAGGGTCGGTGTCTCGCGGCAGGCGAAGCCGAACATCATGCCCTGGTCGCCCGCGCCGAGCTGGTTTATCTCCTCCGGGCCGCCCCGGTACACACTGGCGGCGATGTCCGGGGACTGATCGTCGATGGCCACCAGGACGCCGCAGGTCTCGGCGTCGAAGCCGAACTTCGCGCGCACGTACCCGATGTCGCGGACGGTCTCCCGGATGAGGTGCCGGATGTCGGCCCAGCCGGTCGTGGTCACCTCGCCGGCGACCAGGACCATGCCCCGGGTGAGCAGAGTCTCGCAGGCTACCCGGGCGTAAGGGTCTTGGGCCAAAAGGGCGTCGACGATGGCGTCGGAGATGGTATCGGCCATCTTGTCCGGGTGGCCCTCGGTGACCGATTCCGACGTGAAGAGGAAGTCCTTGCGGGTTATCACTCTCCGGGTCATGCCAACCCCTCCGATCTAGGTTGCCCCCCCCGTGGCCCCCGGCGCCGGGCCGGGGCCGAACTCGGCCCTCACCGACCGAGAGACGGCGCCGACGAGACTCATCGCCCGCCTGGCGTCCTCCACGGCGAGACCGGCCAGACCGCACGCCGGCGATAGCATTGACTGCTGAGCCAGGGCTCTCTCGGAGACGCCTTTCTTCACCAGGGTCTCGATGTGCCCCAGGAGCCGCTGGTGGAGAGCAGGCCCGTCCGTGTCGCCGAGAAGAGTGGCGTCCGTCGGCACGAGCCCCCAGACGAGGACCTTTCCGGCCGCGAGGAAGCCGGCCACCGCCTCCGGGTACAGGACCAACCGGTCGCCGTAGGCCCAGGTGTCGAAGGACAGGAATCTGGCCGGCGAGGCCAGGACGAACTCCCAGTCGGTGTTGGCGCAGCAGTGCAGGCCCCAGACGCCGTCCAGGACCTCGTCGAACACCCGGAGGTACCCGAGTACCGTCTCCGGCCGGTACGGGAAGTAGGCGGAGCCGAACGTACCGAGGTACGGTTCATCCACCGAGATGAGGACGTAGCCGGCGCCGTTTCCGCCGAGTTCGGTCAGAAGACCCCTGAGGAACCGCTCCTGCCACCTGGCCCGGAGAGCCAGCCCGCGCGCCACCCCGTCCATCAGGTCCTCTTCGTAGAGGAGGGCTCGCCCGCCGGCATCGGTGACCGCCAGCCCGAGGCTGACCGGGCCGATGCTCTGGCCTTTGAGGCCCAGGAGACCCGGCCACCGGGCGAGGTCGAAGGCCGGGGGCGCCAGAGCCCGGCGGAAAGCCTCAAGACCGGCGGCGTCCTCGGTGCGGAGGGCCCAGCCATCCTCGCCCCCCTCGCCATCCTCGCCGTCCTCGCCCCCCTCGCCCCCCTCGCCGCGCCCCGCCGACAGCGTGTCCCGGTACACCCGCTCCAGGCGCTCCGCAGCTTCCTGGTCGCGGCACCAGCGGGGTCCGGAGGGGTCGCCGGGGACCAGGCCGGGGAGTCCGGCGGAGAATTGCCGGTACATGTCCTCCCGCGGCGAGAGACGAGGCAGTTGCGGCCAGTATGGCACCTCCGGGCAATGGCTCAGGACATCCGACACCGCCCGCTCCGGCGAGACGTGAGGCAGGCTGCCGATGCCTGTGACGGCGAAACGAGGTTCAAAGGGCTTCCGACCACCCGTCACAGCCATGCGGTCTCCTCCTCTCGGGCCGCGGCTCGTCAGGGCCGCACCAAAAACGAAAGGCCCCGTCCATCACTGGATGAGGCCCTCAATAGCTCATCTGCCAGCATGGGACACGCCTGCGGGATTTGGCACCGCTGCCCTGGGCAAGCCCAGGACCGGTTGCCGGGTTTCATCGGGCCCGTCCCTCCACCTACTCTTGATGAGTCCATCTTTCAGTTGTCAGACACCCCAACGCTGCCTAGTCTAGAGTATGGTGGAAGGGGTGTCAACCGTGACCAATCCGGGCCTATTCCGCCGAACCGCCCAGGGACGAGCGGCCGGACCAGAAAGGCGAGACCCGGGTCTGGACGGCGTTCAGGGTTTCCAGGGCCAGCCCCGTGCCTCGCGCCACGCACGTGACCGGGTCTTCGATGAGGTTCACGGCCACCCCGGTATCCTGGCTGATGTAGCGATCCATCCCGTGCAGCAGGGCGCCGCCACCGGTCAAGACAATCCCCTTGTCCATGATGTCGGCGGCCAGCTCGGGCGGGGTCTGCTCCAGGACGGCTCGGATAACGCCGACGATGGTGGACAGGGTCTCCTCGATGGCCTCGTGGGCCTGCCCGGAGGTGATGGTCACCGTCTTCGGCAGCCCGGTGGCCAGGTCGCGGCCACGGACCTCCAGGCTGCGCCGGATGGCCCTGGGCCAGGCCGTCCCGACCTCCATCTTCACTTCTTCGGCCGTGCGCTCGCCGATGACAATGTTGAATTTGAGTCTCATGTATCTGGTGATGGCCTCGTCGCACTCGTTACCGGCCACGCGCGCCGAGCGGCTGACGACGACTTGCCCCATGGACAGGACGGCCACGTCGGTGGTCCCGCCTCCGATGTCGACGACCATCGACCCGGAGGGTTGGCTGAAGTCCACGCCGGACCCGATGGCCGCTGCCAAGGGTTCCTCGATGAGGTAGCAGCGCCTGGCGCCCGCCTGGACGCAGGCGTCGATAACGGCGCGGCGCTCGACCGAGGTGATGCCGGAGGGAACACCCACCGCGATGCGCGGGTGAAAGAGCATGCTCTTCCCACAGACCTTGGCAATGAAGTACTTGAGCATCTGCTCGGTGAGTTCGAAGTCGGCGATGACTCCGTCGCGCAGGGGTTTGATGGCGGTGATGTTGCCCGGTGTGCGTCCGAGCATCCGGCGGGCCTCGTCGCCGATGGCCACGATACGTCCGGTTTCCTGCTCGATGGCGACGACGGACGGTTCGTTGAGGACGATGCCCTTACCCTTGACGTAGACGAGGCACGTGGCGGTTCCAAGGTCGATACCGATATCGTTGACGAGGCCGAACATCGAGCTTCCCCCAGGCTTCCCCGCGCTGCTATGTGGCCCTGTATTCGGGGGGGACGAGCCGTCTCCTCTGACGCCCGCCCTGGGACCGGCGGGATCAGGCGCCGGGGGCGCGGTACTTCTGCCGGGTGGCCTGACCTCCTCGGATGTGGCGTTCGGCCTTGTTCTTGCCAAGCACCAGCGCTACGCGCTGGGCTAGAGATGGATTGACCTCCTGAAGCCTCTCGGTGACGTCCTTGTGGACCGTGCTCTTACTGACACTGAAGCGCCGGGCGGCGTCCCTGACCGTGGCCTCGGCGGAGAGGATGTAATCGGCTGTTTCGAGGACCCGGCTGCGGATGTAGTCCTTCAACCTCGAAGGCCCCCCTTCGCGGCGGCTGGTCAACTATATGCCGCGCGGGGAGCCTCAATGATGGGGCTAGGGACCCACGTACGGAGTCGGGTCGGTCGGCTGGTCGCCGGTCCGGATCTCGTAGTGCAGATGCACGCCGAGGTCGGCCTCGATGCTCCCCGGCTGACCGGCGCGGCCGACCGCTTGTCCGGTCGAGACCTCCTGGCCGACGCTCACCAAGACCAGGCCCAGGTGACCGTAGACGGTCGTCACGCCGCGGCCGTGGCTGATGACCACGCGCAGGCCCAGAGAGGGGCTGGTCTCCACGCCCGTGACCAGACCGCCCAGAGCCGCCCGGACAGTGTCGCCGGCCGCGAGGCCGATGTCGAGGCCGGGATGGTACCGATAGTCCTGGAAGACGGCCGAGTAGTAGAACCCGAACCCGCGAAGCACCTTGCCCGAGGCCGGGCTGGTCAGGGCGGCAAGACACTCGCCAACCGACGTCGGGCCGCCGGGGGGCACGGCGGAGCTGTCGGGTCCTTCCTGTTCGATGACCGGCACATCGTCGGGAGCTTCGGTCGGGGCGCTCGCTCCGGCATCGACGACAGCGTCGGCATCGGCCGGCACGCTCGCCCCGTCCTCGACGGAACCGGAGTCGGCGCCGCTACCCGGAAGGACCTCCGGACCCGGCGCCTGCGCCTCGCCTGAGGCGCCCGCGGTCTGGCTGCCGCTTCCGGACGAGCCGCCGTCGCCGGCCGAGGAAGACGGGGTCTCCGTCCCGCCGAACGGCAAGGAGGAGGGAAGCAAGAAGCCCTGGCGGACGAGATAGACGCTCAAAAGGACGATGAGGATACCGGCGACCGCGATGAACTGGCTGGAGTAGCGCCGGACCTTGGCCGCGAGGCCATCCCGACGCGCCCGCCGGAGCCACTCGGACACGGTCTGGGTGAAAGCGGCGAAGAAGGCCGGGCTCTTGCGGGCGTGCCGGCTCCGGGCTCGCCGAGCACCGCGCGGCGGCAAGGAGCTTTCCCGCGCCGCCCGCGCCGAGGAACCCGGCGGCCTCTGGCTTCGCTCGTGGTAGCGCCGTCCGGACCGCCCGGTATCCATTGGGACACCTCCCGGCCCTAGTGTCTCCGCCGGGTGCCAGCATATACCAGGCGAGAGGCGGAGCCGGGCCGGGCGCCGCGAGGAGCCGGCGGGCTACGAACCCGTTCGGAGCGCTTCCACCTCCGTCCCAGCGAAGTAGAAGAGGAGGATGGCGCGGTAGTCCTTGCCGGCCTTGGCCATCCCGTTCGCCCCGTACTGGCAGAGCCCCACCCCATGGCCGTACCCCACGGTGACGAAGTGGAGCACCCCGCCGGACACCGTGAACGAGAGGCGGGCGGACGGCAGTCCCGTGGCGCGGCGGAAGGCCGAGACCGTCACTTCCTTCTCTCCGACGCGGAGGCGCCTGGCCCGGCCCGTCGGGGTCTTCTCGACGACCTCCACGTAGGCGTGGCCTTTCCCGGCCGCCGTCGTCAGAACCCCGGCGTCGAGTCCGAACGCTTTCGCGAGGTCGGCGACCGCGACGTCGGTCTCCCGGCGCGTCCACGGGGAATCGGCGCACCAGGGATCGGTCACGCCGCGAAGGTAGGGCAGGGCCTCCTGCCAGACATCTTCGCTGTTCTCGGTGGCGCCGCCGCAGGTGGAGTGGTAGGCGGCCTGGATGGGGACGCCGCTGGCGGTGACGATCAGACCGGCCGTGCCCGTCACGGCCGCCTCGACCTTCTGCCAACGGCCGTAGAAGCCCAGAGCGCCCCACTGCGTCCGGGCATCGTCCTGGCTGAGCCAGGCCTGACCGCCGGCCCAGATGTCCGTGGTCAGGTCGGCGTCGGTGCGACCCGCCACGCCCTGACCCCCGAGCGCCCGGAGGTTTCTTACGGCGAAGGTGCGGGCGATGACGGCCTGGGCCTTGAGGGCCTCCGGCTCGAAGGACGTGGGCATCTCCGCGGCGACAACCCCGGCCACGTACTCCTCAAGCGGCAGGGTGACGAGGCGGCCTGTCGTGTGGACAAGCAGCCGGACCTCGGGCTCCTGGGTCACCGACGGCCACGCCGCCGTGTCCGAGTACTGGCAGCCCTTGACGATAATCGCGGGCAGCGCGACCAGAACGAAGAGAAGAGCGAGAAACGCGATGGCGATGGCCCGACGCATGGCTCCCGCCTCCCGGCCGGCTCTCGAAACCCTATGCCGTGGAAGAGGGGGTCATGCTGCCGGCGGCCGCTCGCGGCGCGGCTGGGGAGCGTTCTAGCTGCCGCTCGCCGTGGGACCGAGGCCGAGCCCGGAAGCTTCGGATTCTTCCGCCGCGACGAGCCGGACGCGCCGGATGTTCGCCCCCAGCTTGCGGAGGTTGACGTCGAACCCGTCATACCCTCGATCGACGTGTTCGACTCCCCGGACCTCCGTGGTCCCGATCGCGGCCAGGCCGGCGAGAACCAGGGCCGCTCCGCCGCGCAGGTCGGTGGCCGCGACGATGGCCCCCTGGAGCTGGCTCCGGCCATGGACCATGGCCGCCCGGCCGTCGACCTGGACCTCGACGCCCATCCGCCGGAGTTCGCCGACATGGATGAAGCGGTTCTCGAACACCGTCTCGGTGACGACGCTCATGCCCTCCGAGACGGCTAGGAGAACCATGAACGGGGCCTGCATGTCGGTCGGGAAGCCGGGATAGGGCATGGTCTTGACGTTGACCGCCTGCGGCCGGCGCCGCGTCGCATCGACCAGGACGGAGTTCTCGTCCTCGAACACGCTGATGCCCATCTCGCGCATCTTAGCCGTGACGGCTTTGAGATGGTCGGGGACGACCCCTTCCACCTCGACCCGACCGCCGGTGAGGGCGGCGGCCACCATGTAGGTCGCGGCCTCGATGCGGTCCGGGATGACCTGGTGGTGGGCGCCCCGGAGCGAGGGAACGCCCTCGACGCGAATGATCTTGGTCCCCGCGCCGTGGATGGAGGCGCCGGCCCCGCTGAGATAGTTGGCCAGGTCGACGATCTCCGGTTCTTCGGCCGCGTTCTCGATGATGGTCGTCCCCTCGGCCAGGGCGGCCGTCATCATCAGGTGCTCGGTCGCGCCGACGCTGGGGTAGTCGAGGTAGACGCGGCTGCCCCGGAGGCGGTCGGCACTGACCTCCACGAACCCGTGCCCCTGTCGGACGGTTGCCCCCAGGGCCTCCAGACCCTTGAGGTGCAGGTCGATAGGCCGGCTGCCGATGGCGCACCCCCCCGGGAGGGAGATGCGGGCCCGGCCCAAGCGGGCAACCAGGGGACCCGTGACGAGGAAGGAGGCCCGCATCCGGCCGACGAGATCGTACGGGGCTTCGTAGCTGGAAAGCCCGGCCGGGCGCAGGATGAGGGTCGAGCCGCGAAGGCGCGCGTCCATGCCGAGTCTGGACATGACCTCGACAGCGGTGTGCACGTCTTCAAGGTGCGGAACCTGGGTGATGACCGAATCGCCCTCGCACAGGATGGAGGCGGCGATGATGGGCAGGACGGCATTCTTCGCGCCGTGGACCTTCACGCGCCCGTGGAGCGGGCGTTTTCCCTTGATGACGAATCTCATAGTTGACGGACTCCCAACTCGCCGAGTGCCCTTAGCATTCCCAGCCCGCCGTGTTCAGTGGCCGGGCCGGCGCCTTTGGGGGACATCTGGATCGAACGCCGCGGGACGCTCCGCGGCCCGGCCGAAGTGGTGCAGGAGCACGCCGGCGATGCGGTCGGACGCCCGGCCGTCCCCGAACGGATTCGCGGCCGCCGTCATCCTTCGATACTCCGCCTCGTCGTGGACCAGCGCGCGCAGGGCGGCCAGGATGGCCTCCTCCGAGGTTCCCACGACCCGGACCGTGCCGGCCTCCACCGCCTCCGGGCGCTCCGTGTTCTCCCGGGCGAGGATGACCGGACGGCCAAGCGTCGGGGCCTCCTCCTGGATGCCGCCGGAGTCGGTGAGAATGAGGTGGCTGCGGGCCATGAGGTTCACCCAATCGGGATAGGCGACGGGTCTGAAGAGGACGACGTTGCCGAGCCCGGCCAGTTCCCGGCGCGCCACCTCGCCCGCTTCCGGGTTGAGGTGGGCGGAAACCAGGAGTCGGACGCCGCGCTCCTCGCCGGCGAAGCGCCGGAGGGCCCGGTAGATGCGGACCATCGGCTCGCCCCAGTTCTCGCGGCGGTGGCACTCGACCAGGATGATGCGGTCGCCGGCCGGCGCCCCGGGCGCCACGCTCCCCGCCGCGGCCACCTCACGCTCAAGGGCCGGGTCGGACAGGCGATAGCCGTCGCGGACCGTCCAGAGCAGCGCGTCGATGGCCGTGTTGCCGGTGACGTAGATGGCCCCGGGCGGCACGTTCTCCCGGAGAAGGTTGTCCCTGGCCCGGGCGGTCGGGGCGAAGTGGAGGTCGGCGAGGCCGCCGGCCAGGCGGCGGTTCATCTCCTCCGGGTAGGGCAGGTACTTGTCGAAGGTCCGCAACCCGGCCTCGACATGGCCGACGCCGACCTTGGCGTAGAAGGCGGCCAGGGCCCCGACCATGGCCGTCGTGGCGTCGCCGTGGACGAGGACGATATCCGGGCGGTCTTCGGTCAGCACCCTCTCCAGCCCCTCGAGGATGCGGGCGGTGAGCGTGGTCAGGGACTGGCGGGCGGTCATCACGTCGAGGTCATGGTCGGGCCGGAGGCCGAAGTGCCGGAGGACCTGGTCGAGCATCTCGCGGTGCTGAGCGGTGACGGTGACGCGGACGTCGAAGGCGGACGGGTCGGCCTGCAGGCGGAGGACGACCGGCGCCATCTTGATGGCCTCCGGGCGCGTGCCGAAGATAGCCATGACCTTCAGCGGTTCCTGGGGTGGATGCCTCGGCCCGGCGCTCACTTGGGTACGTTCTTCTCCTGGGAGGACGGGGTGCCGGCCGAGACGACGGCCACAAACCCCACCAGGCCGAGGGCCGCCAGGCAGATAACCAGGACGAAGCCCAAGCCCTGTCCAACCTCGGACAGGAGGATGGCGCTCAGGGCCAGCCAGGCCGTGACCGCCCACATGAGAAGAACGGCCTTCTTCTGGCTCAGCCCGAGGTCGAGCAAACGATGGTGCAGGTGTCCCCGGTCGGCGCCGCCGATGGACCGCTTGGCTCTGACGCGACGGATGATGGCCAGGAGGGTATCGGTGATGGGCAGGCCCAGGGCCACGATGGGCACGAGCAGGGCCACGGTCGTCGTCTGTTTCAAGGCCCCCTGGACGGAGATGGCCGCCAAAGTGAAACCCAGGAACATCGAGCCCGTGTCGCCCATGAAAATCTTGGCCGGATTGAAATTGTGCGGCAGGAATCCGGCGGCCGAACCCGCCAGAGCGGCGATGAGGATGGTGACGGTGCCCGCGCCCATGGTGCGTGCCGCGACGTACAGGGCGGCCAGAGAGGCGATGGTGCAGATGCCCGCGGCCAATCCGTCCAGACCGTCGGCCAGGTTCATGACGTTCATGACCGCGACGACCCAGAGCACACTGACGACGTAACTCCAAGAACCGAGATACAGCATCCCCCCGGTCAAGGGGTTGGTGATGAACTGGATGCGAACCCCGAGGCCGGCCACGAGCGCGGCCACGAGGATCTGTCCGAGGAGCTTCGTCCGGGGCGAGAGGTCGCGCAGGTCGTCGAAGACGCCGATGGACGCGGCCAACGCGCCGCAGACGATGATGCTGAGGGTCTGCCGGTCCGGCCAGCCGCGCAGCAGGATGACCGTGACGACGAAGGAGGCCAGCATGGCCAGGCCTCCGAGATGCGGCATGGGATGATCATGCACGGTCCGGTCCCCGGGAACGGCCATGGCGCCGGTGCGAAGAGCCAGCCGCTTAACGAGGGGAGTGAGACCGTAGGTGAGGACGAACGCTACCAGGAAGGCGGCAAGAGGCAGAAGCACCGGTGGTCTCCTCCATGACTTGGCCAGAAGGCGATTTTCGCCCCGGTCAAAGGCTATACCTTCACTAATCGGCTGTGACGCTCCGCTGCCGCTAAAGCGGCGCGGCTTCTCGGGAAACCCCGGCCAATGCCGAGGTTGGCTCCCAACGGGCGCGTCCCGCCCGCAAGATGTTCCGCGCGGCGTTGATGTCGCGGTCGAGCGACAGGCCGCACGAACAGGAAACGTGACGGATGGAGAGACCGATATGCTGCGGGAACCGGTTGCCGCAGGCCGAACAGGTCTGGCTCGTGTAGGCGGGGTCCACCAGGACGACCACGCGACCAGCTTCTGCCGCTTTGTGCGCGAGGTGGCTCCTGAAATAGCCCCAGCCCGAGTCCATGATGGACTTGGCCAGGTGGCGGTTCTTGACCATGTTCGGGATACGCAGGTCCTCAAGGGCGATCAGGTCGTACCGCTCAACCAGCGAGTGGGCCATCTTGGCCAGGAAATCCTTGCGCCGGTTGGCGACGTGGAGGGCATGAAGGGCAACGACGCGGACGGCCTTTCCCCGGTTGGTCCCGCCCTTCTCGCGGCGGGCGACCCGGCGTTGGAGGACCCGGAGCCTTGCCTGTTCCCGGCGATACCACCGAGGATGCCCGATGGTCTCACCGTCCGAGGTGGCGACGAGGGAGGAGAGGCCCACATCGATCCCGACCTCCCGGCCGGTCGCGGGAAGCGGGGTTGGCTCCGTCTCGCAGGTGATGCAGGCGTACCAGCCGCCCGCCGTGCGCTTCACCCGCAGGGTCTTCGGGACCCCTTCAAGCGACCGGTGCCACCGGACGGCGACTCGCCCGATGCCGGACAGCCGGAGCCGCTTGCCGTCCACCTTCCACCCGTTCCCGTATTCCTTGAGTCCGAAGGAGTCGAACCTGTCGCGCCCCTTGAAGCGGGGGTAGCCGGGCTTCTCGCCGGCCTTGACGCGGCGGAAGAAAGAGCGGAAGGCGCGGTCCAGGTCGGCCACGGTCACCTGGAGGACGTGGCTGTGGACACCGGCGGCGTAGGGGCTTGTGGTCTTGACCGCCTTGACCCGGCGCAACTGCTCCACCTTGTGGACATTGCGCTTCTCGGCTTCCCAGGCTTCCTTCCGCTCGGCCAGGCAGTCGTTGTAGAGACGGCGGCAGGTCTCGACCGTGCTCTCCAGGAGGCGGCGTTGGGTGCTGGAGGGGTACAGGCGGTAGCGGAAGGTCTTCACGGCCTAGACCCCCTTCTGGGCTTCGAAATACCGAGGGATGGTGTCCGGCGGGACATTGCCCGCCGTGGACGCGAAGAACGAGCGAGTCGAGCTTCCATGCCGGTAGCATACCACGTGCCCCACGCGGAGGAGGAATAGATATTCTGGAAAGCAAGGGCCAGAACCGCCTCACCAGCGCCGCTGAATCGACATGGCTTGCGGCGGGTTCCTTGGTCAGGTGACGTGTGGGTTCCGGGTCCTGATCGAAGCCCCGCGCCTCAGCTCGCGGGCCAGTTCGTCCGGGTATTCGTGTTCGAACACGATTTCGCTTATACCGGCGTTTATCAGTAGTTTTGTGCAGATGACGCACGGTTCGTTGGTGCAGTAGAGGGTGGCGCCTTCGACGGCGATGCCGTACCGGGCCGCCTGGGCGAGCACGTTCTGCTCGGCGTGCGAGCCCCGGCACATCTCGTGTTTCTCCCCGGTCGGGACGCCGAGACGCTCGCGCAGGCAGCCGACCTCACGGCAGTGCACGATACCGGACGGGGCCCCGTTGTACCCGGTGGCCAGGATGCGCTTGTCGCGCACGAGGATGGCTCCCACTCTCCGGCGCAGGCACGTCGCCCGCGTGGCCACGGCCCGCGCGATGTCCATGAAGTAAGCGTCCCAGGACGGGCGTGTCGAGCCCGCCGGCGGTTGCCCGCGCCCCTCGTCAGTGGTCACCGGAGTCAGCCTCGATCTCGCTGATGCGCCGGACGCGCCGCTCGTGCCGCTCGCCCCGGTCGAAGCCGGCGCCGACCCAGGTTCGTAGGATTTCCTCGGCCAGCGAAGGCCCGATGACTCTCGCCCCAAGGCAGAGCACGTTGCTGTCGTTGTGCTGGCGGGTAGCCCGGGCCGAGAAGGTATCGTGACAGAGAGCCGCCCGCACCCCCTTGACCTTGTTCGCCACGATGCAGGTGCCGATGCCGGTCCCGCAGACGAGAAGGCCCCGGTCGGCCGCCCCGGAAGCCACGGCCCGGGCGACGCCCAGGGCGATGTCCGGGTAGTCCACCGCAGCGTCGGAATGAGTGCCGAAATCGACGATTTCGTGGCCCAGCCCTTTGAGGCAAACCGCGAGTTCGTCCTTCATCCGGTACCCGGCATGGTCGGCGCCGACGGCCACCTTCACGTGTCGGTCCCCTCCTTGCTTGCCCCGCTGTCTTCGGCCGGCCCGCCGGACGCGGCGGCGCCGTCAATCAAGCGTTCGACGACGCGCTCGACGGCCCTCCCGATCTCAGCGGCGGCTTCCCGGTACGCCTCCAGCCCCCAGTGGTACGGGTCGGAGATGTCCTCCGGGCCGACCGAGGCGTCCGGCGATGAGCCCGAGGGAGCGAGACCGGCGTATCCCTTCAGCGTGAAGATCCGGGCGGCGACCCCCGGGGCCAGACCGAGAAGGGTTTTCCGGTAGCCGCCGGTCATGGTCAGGACGAGCCGGGCCTCGGCGAGAAGGTCCGGAGTGACCTGGCGGGCGCGGTGGAGGCCAAGGTCGAGGTTGTGCTCCGTCATCACCCGCACGGCGTCCGGCGTGGCCGGGTCACCGGTGACCGCGGCGATTCCGGCCGACCCGACGCGGTAGGCGCCCGCCTGACCGCGGCGTCGGAGGACATCGGTCAGCAAGGCCGCGGCCATCGGGCTGCGGCACGTGTTGCCACTGCAGACCAGAAGGATGAGTCCGGGCGACTCGGCGGGGACCGGCGGGCCGGCCGGCCCGGCAACGAGCGCGGCCCCGGCGGCCCGCGCCAGCCGGTCGTTCACGGCCACGCCGATGCCGTCGGGGCGCAATCCTTCGGCCACGATGACGTCGGCCCCCAAACCGTCGAGGTCCCGCAACGCGGCGAACAGCCTGGCGGCGATCTCGTCGGCGCGATGCCGGCTGCCCCAGGCGACGACCACGGGGACGGCGCCGGCGTCGGGCGGGACCGGCCCGCCTTCGGCGGCCGCCGCCCATGTCGCGAGCCGCGGCAGGTACCTCGGCAGTTCCGACGCCGTCTCGTCCGTGCAGGCCACCGCGACCTTTCGGCCGGCGGCCATCTCGTCTCGAACGACTCGGGCCACGGCCGGGGCGACTTCCCCGGCGGCCGGCGGCAGCACCAGGACGAGCCGTGTCCGGGGCGAGTAGTGGCGATGGCGGAGTCCGGGTGAGCGAGCGGCCTCGTCCGGCTCGAGTGGTCGCCCCAGTACCGGCGGGACGTCGGCGTCCAAGACTCTCACCTCGCCAAGGGCCCGCCGGAGTTGCTCCACCGTCACCCCGCCGGGCCGCAGCACCACGGGCGCCGGGCCGGTGAGGTCGAGGACCGTGGATTCGAGCCCCACGGAGCAGGGACCCGCGTCCAGGATGTAATCGATGAGGCCGTCCAGGTCGGACAGGACGTCGGCCGCCCTGGTCGGGCTCGGGCGGCCGCTCGCGTTGGCGCTGGGGGCGGCCACCGGCACGCCGGCGAACCGTATCAGTTCAAGGGCCACGGGGTGCGCGGGCATCCGGATGGCCACCGTGTCCAGACCGCAGGACACCTCGGCGGCAACGGCCCCGGTCCGGCGGAAGACGAGACTCAGCGGACCCGGCCAGAATGTCCGCATCAGAGAAGCGGCCTGGTCGGTCACCTCGCGGACGAGCGGCCGGACCTCGTCGGGCGAAGCCACGTGGACGATGAGAGGGTTGTCGGAAGGCCGGCCCTTCGCGGCGAAGACGCGGGCCACGGCCGGACCGCTGGAAGCGTCGGCCCCCAGTCCGTAGACGGTCTCGGTCGGGAAGGCGACCAAGCCGCCCCGGTTAAGGCAGCGGGCCGCCTCGCGGATGACCCCGGGGTCGGGGCGGACCGCGTCCACAAAGAGCACGGTCGTCCGGCCCCTGGTCCGAGCGTCGCCGTCCGACATGGTCCTCCCGCCTTCCCTTGGCTGAGCAGGCTAGGTTTTCCGCTAGCGGGTATTTTGTCCTGCCGCCGCGGACACGACCCGTTCGTGCCCGGCCAGGTCGCGGTGGGCGGCGGTGGCGGCGAAGAGACCGGTGGCCCCCAGAAGCGACCGGACGGCCGAGGCCTGTCCGAACCCGACCTCTAGGCAGACGAAACCATGCGGGGCGAGGTAGTCCGGGAGTTGGGCCGCCAGGCGGCGGAGAAGGTCGAGTCCGGCCGGCCCACCCAGCAGGCCGGCCACGGGTTCGTAGTCGCGGACGTCGGGGGGGAGACCCGCCCAGTCCGCCTCGGACACGTAGGGCAGGTTGGCGACCACACCGTCCAGGACCGGTCGGGGGTCGATGACAGCCAGGGCCTCGAGGAGGTCGCCCGGGTGGAAGGTGACGCGATGGGGCGGCCCTTCCGGTAGCAGGCGGGCGGCGTTCCGGGCCGCGCAGGCGAGGGCCGCGGCGGAGATATCCGTGGCCAGGATAGCGGCCCCGGGGAGAAGACGAGCGAGGGCGAGGGCGACCGCGCCGGAGCCGGTCCCGACGTCGGCCAAGCGAAGCCCGCGCCCGGCGGGGGCTTCGGGGGTCGGCCCGGCGGCCCCGCGCCCGGCCAGGGATACCGCGACCTCCACGAGCAATTCGGTCTCGGGCCGCGGGATGAGGACGCCGGGCCCGACCTCGAACTCCAGGGACAGGAACTCGCGACGGCCCGTGAGGTAGGCCACGGGGCAGCGCGCCCCCCGGCGGGCGACAACGTCCCGGAAGCGGACGGCCTCGTCCGGGGTCAGGATTTGTTCGGGGTGGGCCAGGAGAGCTTCGCGCCGCCGGCCCGTCACGTGGGCCAGCAGGACTTCGGTGTCCAAGCGAGGCGTGTCGCAGCCGGCCCGACGCAGCCGGTCCGCCGCCCAGCGCAGGGCCTGCCCGGCGTTGGCCGGTTCGGGAAGGTCGCCCGGCGGTTCAGCTTTGGCCACGGCGCCGGCCCTACTCGGCCTTGCGGAGCTGTTCGGTCTGGACCGAAGTGGCCAGAGCGTCGATGATCTCGTCGAGATCTCCGTCCAGGATGAGGGCGAGCTTGTGCGTGGTGAGGCCGATGCGGTGGTCGGTCACGCGGGTCTGCGGGAAGTTGTAGGTCCGGATGCGCTCGCTGCGGTCGCCTGTGCCCACCTGCGACCGGCGTTGCTGGGCGACCTCCTCATGCTGCTCCTCCTGGGCCTTGGCCAGAAGCCTGGCCCGCAGGACGCGCATGGCCTTGTCGCGGTTCTTGTGTTGCGACTTCTCGTCCTGGCAGGTCGCGACGATGCCCGTCGGGATGTGGGTGATGCGCACGGCGGAGGCGGTCTTGTTCACATGCTGGCCACCCGGGCCGCCGGCGCAGTAGGTGTCGATCTGTAGGTCGTTGGGACCGATGTCGATCTCGACCTCTTCCGCTTCGGGCAGCACGGCCACGGTGGAGGTGGAGGTGTGGATACGGCCGCTCGACTCGGTCTCCGGCACCCGCTGAACGCGGTGGACGCCGCTCTCGTACTTCAGCCGGCTGTAGGCGCCCTCGCCCTCAATGACGAAGATGACTTCCTTGAACCCGCCGATGTCGGTCGGGGTCGAACTCACGAGTTCGGTGCCCCACCTCTGACGCTCGGCGTACCGCGTGTAGGAGCGATAGAGTTCGGCCGCGAAGAGCGCGGCTTCGCCGCCCCCGGTCCCGGCGCGAATCTCCACGATAACGTTCTTCTCGTCGTTGGGGTCACGCGGCAGGAGAAGGACGGTGAGTCGTTCCTCGAGTTCCTCCTTGCGGGCCTTCAGCGTCTTGAGTTCGTCGTCGGCCATGGCGCGGAGTTCGGCGTCGCGCTCGTTCTCCAGGAGTTCCCGGGCCCCCGCCATCTCCTGGTCGACCCTGCGCCACTCGCCGTAGGCGAGGACGAGCGGCTCAAGACGCGAGCGCTCCTTGGCGACCTCCCGACTCCGGTTCTGGTCGGATAGGACGACCGGGTCGGACAACATGCCGGTCAGGTCCGCGAACCTCTTCTCGATGTCGTCGAGCCTCTCGAACATGCCGCATCACCATTCAAAGCGGCCCCCGTAGGGGGGCCGCGTGTCGCAGGCATTATAGCACGCCCGGATTTGCCGGTTCAAACGCCGGACTTCCTCCGGCTTACCGGGGCGACTCCGGCTCACCGAGGCCCTCCGGCTCACCGGGGCGACTCCGGCTCACCGAGGCCCTCCGGCTCACCGGGGCGCCGGCGGGTCCAGCGCCGCCAAGGCCTGGCTGGCCACCTCGAGTTGGCTCCGGTCGGGCTCGCGCGTCGTCATCTTCTGGAGCCAGAGCCCGGGGGCCACGAGCCAGCGCACGAGGAAGGAGTTCGACTGGGCGCCCAGCTTCAGGGCCTCGTAAGCCAGACCGGCCACGACCGGCAGGAGGGCCAGCCGGGTCGCCAGGCGCACCCAGATGTTCGGCCAGCCGAAGAAGGAGAACAAGACCACGCTGAAGAGGACCACGAAGAGGAGGAAGCTGGTGCCGCAGCGCCGGTGAACGGTCGGGTAGGCGGCCGCCGTGTCGGCGTCGAAGCCGCCGCCGGCGTCGTAGGCGTTGATGACCTTGTGCTCGGCCCCGTGATAGGCGAAGACGCGCTGGATGTCGGGCATCCGGCCGATGGCCGAGATGTAGCCCACCAGGATGACCAGGCGCAGCAGCCCTTCGGCTAGGTTGATGAGCGCCGCCGACGCCCCGACTCGGGTGAGCGGCCCGGCCACCACCGTCGGCAGCAGGACGAAGAGTCCCACGGACAGGAGCACACCCAGGACCACCGCCAGACCGCCCTGAGCCGCGGTTATCTTCTCGTCCTCCGCGGCGGCCTCGTTGGACGAGAACACCAGGGCCTCCAGGCCAATGGAGAGCGACTCGACGAGCGCGGCCACACCCCGGACCATCGGCCAACCGAAGACCCGGTTCCGGGCCGAAAGGAGCGGCCGGGCGCGGAACCGCGTCGTGACTTCGCCCGTCGGACGGCGTACGACCACCGCGTACCCCGTCGGCCCGCGCATCATGACCCCTTCGATGACGGCCTGGCCGCCGTAGGTAATGGGTTTCATCGTCTTCCTCCTTGGGTTCGCCTCCTGCCCGCCCCCGCCGGTTCAGGCTTCCCGGCGTGCGGTGCGGGTCTCCAGGCCCGGGATACGGAAGCGGTGTTCGACGTAGTCCATGCCCCGGGTGATGACGTACACGACCACGATATAGATGAGGGCGACCTCGATGATGGTCGGCCAGAGCCGGAAGTACTTGCTGATGATGCCCTGTCCTCGGCTGAATAGCTCTTGAACGGCGATCATGAAGACGACCGACACGTATTTAACCATGTAGGCGACCTCGTTGGACCACGCCGGCAGGGCCAGCCGCAAAGCCTGCGGAAACACAACCCACCGGAACGCCTGGATCGTCCGCATCCCGACCGCCCGGGCCGCCGTGAGCTGCCCCTCGCTGACGGCGAGGATGGCCCCCCGGATGTACTCGGACTGGTAGGCGGCCGAGTTCAGCGTCAGGGCCAGCCAGGCGGAGAAGAAGCGGTCGAGGACGATGCCCGTTTCGGTGAGGCCGTAGTAGACGATGAAGAGCTGCAGCAGGAGCGGTGTTCCGCGGAAGAGCTCGACGTAGGCCGTGGCCAGCCAGTTGAGGGGGCCCTTGGTGTAGGTCCGGACCATCGACACCGGGACGGCCAGGACAAGCCCGGCGATAAGGGACGTGACCGTCAGCTGGAGGGTCACCTCAAGCCCCTTCAGCAGTTCAGGCAGGATGCCCCACATGAACTCCAGCGTGCCGGCCTCGCTCAGGTTCACGTCTTGCGCCTCCCGCCCCTGGGCCCCCCGTGGTTGCCGTAGAGTTCGGTCAACTTCCCGAGGAACTCGCGGGTCCGCGCGTTCTTGGGGTTCGTGAAGAACCGCTCCGGCGGCCCGTCCTCGGAGATGGCCCCGTTCTCCAGGAAGATGATGCGGTCGGAGACCTCGCGGGCAAAACCCATCTCGTGGCTCACGACGAGCATGGTCATGCCTTCGCCGGCCAGGGTCTTCATGACCTCAAGGACCTCGCCGATGAGTTCGGGGTCGAGGGCCGAGGTCGGTTCGTCAAAGAGCATCACCTTGGGGTCCATGGCCAGGGAACGGGCGATGGCCGCGCGCTGCTTCTGTCCTCCTGAGAGTTCGGCGGGATAAAGGCCGGCCTTGTCGACCAGGCCGACCTTCTCCATTTCCAGCATGGCCTTGGCGCGGGCCTCGGCCGGACTCATCCTCTTGACTTTCGTCAGGGCCAGCATCACGTTCTGGATGGCCGTCAGGTGCGTGAAGAGGTTGAAGTCCTGGAAGACCATGCCGATGTGCTCACGGGCCTTGTTGATGTCCGTCCGCTTGTCGGTTATCTCCACGTCCTCGAGCCAGACCCGACCCTGGTCGGGCGGGGTGAGCTGGTTGATGCACCGCAAGAGAGTGCTCTTGCCGGTGCCGCTCGGTCCGATGATGACGACGACCTCCCCCGGGGCGACCTCGAAGGAGACGCCGCGAAGCACCTCTGTCTTTCCGTAGGCCTTGTGGATGTTCTCTACCCTTAAGATGGGTCCGGCCATCGGAGTCGATCCCTCGTTTCTGGGCCCCTGGAGCCGGGCTGATGAGATCCGCGGAGTCGCCAGGTTCAGGTCTTCAGCTTGTAGCGTTTATGGCCGAAGTCCAGGACGCGGTTGGTGATGAAGGTCAGGCAAAAATAGATGAGCCCGGCGGCCAGGAACGCGGTCAAGTAGTCCCGGTTGGCCGCGCCGATCTGTTGCGCACGCCGGAAAACCTCGGTCGTTCCAACGGCGGAAGCCAGGGAAGAGTCCTTCAGGACGATGGCCGCCTCGTTTGACCACGACGGGATGGCCAGACGCAGGACTTGCGGGATGATGACCGAGCGAATGGCGGTCGCCCGGCTCATCCCCAAAGACCGGGCCGCGGCCATCTGCCCGGTTCCCAGCGACTGAATCGCCCCTCGGAAGATCTCCGACTGGTAGGCGGTGGTACAGGCCGTCAAGGCGATGACGGCGGCCGCCACGCCCCCGACCCGAAAGGCGACCCAAGCCAGGTTATAGAAAATGTAGAGGACGACAAGCGTGGGCAAGCTCCGGACCACGCGGCTGTAGGCACCGGCGGCGGTCGCGGCAAAGCGATTCCCATAGACGCGGGCGACGGCCAGAGCCAGCCCGAAGACCAGGCCGAAGGTGAGAGCGAACACGGTGAGCAGTACCGTCACCTTGATGGCCGGAGCTATGAACTTGAGGGAACGCAGGAACAGAGATAGGTCCAGCCGATGGTCCCGGGCGGGACGAAACACGGCGGGGCCGATGACTCCGGGGGCGCCACGAGAACCCTGGTCCCGGCCCCGCCGACGAAGAACTAGGCTCTAGCCACCCTCGGCCAGAGTCTGCGCAATCTTGTACTTGTCAGCGAGAGTCTCGATGCTTCCGTCTTCCATGAGCTGGGCCAGGATTTCATTGATTCTGTCGATGAGTTCCTGTTCACCCAACATGACGGCGATACCCATCCCGCTCTCGACCTTGTGCACCATAGCGATGACCACCGGGTACTTCTCCGTGAAAGCCTGGGCGGCGGCGGCATCCATGTAGACGGCGTCCAGACGCCCGGCCACGAGGTCTGAGATGGCGTTGTCGGCCCTGGGGTAGGAACTCAGGTTGGCGGCTTCCATCAGGCCGGCATCGATGAGCTGCGTCTTGACGTAGTCCTCATGGATGGTTCCGGACTGCACGCCGATGAGTAGGGCGGGGAAGTCGACCAACGGGTCGGTAACGGTCACCGTGCTGTCCTTCTTGACCAGGACGGCATTGGGCGACTCCCAGTAGGGGTTGGAGAAGAGAGCCTGCTCCTGGCGCTCGGGAGTGATGCTCATGGCCCCGATGGCCGCGTTGACCTGGCCTGCTTCCAGGGAGTTTAGAACGATGAGGAAGTCCATGTCCTTCCACTCCACGGTGACCCCCAGCTTCTCGGCGATCAACTCCATGAGTTCGACATCGAACCCGGTGTAGTTGCCGGTCGTCTCATCCACGAACTCGAACGGCAGATAGTCGGCTGAGGTCCCGACGATGATCTTCTTGGCCTTCAGGATGGCCTGCAGTGCGTTCTTCGGCTTGCAGCCGGCGACGGCCGCCACCGAGAACACCAAGACCACGGCCAGCAAGAGCGCAACCAGTACTTTGTACTTTTTGGACAACGTGTGCCCTCCTTCCATCACAACAGGGAACTCGGAGATCGTGGCTGTTCTCCGCTTCATCCGTCGAGCTTTGCCCGTTCGGCCTGCCCGGGACGTCTCCACCCCCCACATGGAACCGAAGGACAAAGCCACAGACTACGGCGGGGAGAAACTTCAAGCCTCAATCGAGAGATTCCTTCCCGCCGCCGCGACCGGGCTACGGGGTGTGGCCCCGCCGAGTGGATATTTAGAGGCCGGCCCTCCAGGGGCCGGCCCATCGTGTCTTCGCTGGTTCCCCGCCGACGAGTGGTTCGCCCGCAAAGGCCGGTCTAGGCCTTCTTAGGTTCGCCCTCCATCTCCTTGAGGATCTTGAGGGCTTCCTCGGCGCCCTTCTTGGTCTTGGGCTTCGGCCCCTTCTTCTCTTCCTCGGCCGGCTGCTGGCCCCAATTGTACTTCCTGATGAACCGCTCCACGCGGCCCGCCGTGTCGACGATGCGCCGCGTGCCCGTGTAGAACGGATGACACTTCGCGCAGATTTCGATCTTCTGGTCCTTCTTGGTGGAGCCGATGTCGTGAACGGCGCCGCAGGAGCAAACGATGCGACCGTCCGGGAAGTACACCGGATGAATGTCCTTCTTCACCTGATACACCTTCTTGCTCTCGGGGTTGGGAAAAGCAGGTGCGCCGGCAAAAGCAATCTGAATTATAGCATGGGGTCTCGCGGGCTGTCCAAGGGAAACCGCTACCCACCGAGGTAGTTGAGCGGGTTACGCGGCTCGCCCGCGACGCGGACCTCGAAGTGCAGGTGGGGTCCTGTGGAGTTCCCGCTCGACCCCACTTCGGCGATGGCGTCGCCCCGCTGGACGTGGTCCCCGGTATGGACGAGGATGCTGGCCGCGTGGCCGTAGAGGGTCGTGAGCCCGCCGCCGTGGTCCAGGATGACACACCGACCATATTGGCCGTACCATCCGACGAAGATGACCTTCCCGGCGGCCGCCGCGTGGATGGTGGTCTCATAGGCGGCGGCGATGTCGACGCCGGAGTGCGTGTGGCCCCAGCGGGGCCCGAACCGCGAACTCACGGAGCCCAGCACCGGCCAGGCCAACGTGCCCCCCGACGCCGCGGGGGCGGTCGACTTCGAGGACGAGGTTCCCGCGGCCGCCGTGACGGCGGTGCGCACCCGGCCACCCGGGACGACGAGAAGCTGCCCCGTCTGGAGGCTCTTGGGGTCACTGATGTTATTGGCCCCGGCGATGGCTTCCACCGTCACCTGGTGGAGAGTGGCGACCGACGAAAGGCTGTCGCCCGAGCGAACCCGGTAGATGACCCCATCCACCGAGGGGAAGGCCATGGTTTGGCCAGGATAGATGCGATCCGGGTTGCGGACGCCCGAGGAAACCGTCACGGTCGATGTGGACACGCCGTAGCGCAGCGCGATCTGGCTGACGGTCTCCCCCTGGGCCACGACGTGGGTGACGATGAAGGGCAACTCCTTCGTCACGCCGGTGACGGAGGCGATGGCCGCGGAGGCGATGGACGCGGAGGCGATGGGCGCGAGGGCGATGGGCGCGGGAACGGGCGACGCCCGAGGGGAGACCATGACGTTGCCCGCCGAGGCCGCGCTGAGCGTGGCCACGAGCACGAGGAGCCCCACAGTCCTGCCGAGCCTTTCCCACGAACCCACTGTCTTCCCTCCTTACCACATCGTGCGAGTCCGTCATCCGGTACTTATTCTGGTCCGACGAGTCCGCTTTCTATCCCCCGAGAAGCCTTGGGGCGTCGCACCACTAGGCGCGACGCCCCGTATCTACCCAATTATAATGCCGTGCCGACTCAGGCCATCTGGAGCCCCTTGAGAATCTGCTTGAGGAACTCTTCGTTGGACTTGGTCTTCTTGAGCCGGTCGATGAGCATCTCCGTCGCTTCCTGCGTCCCGAGGGAGTTCAGGGCGCGGCGTAGGGCGTAGGTCATCTCCAGTTCCTCGGCCGAGAGGAGCAGCTCCTCTTTCCGCGTCCCGGAGCGCTTGACGTCGATGGCCGGAAAGACGCGCTTCTCGGAGAGCTGCCGGTCGAGGTGGATCTCCATGTTGCCGGTCCCTTTGAACTCCTCGTAGATGATGTCGTCCATGCGGCTGCCGGTGTCGATGATACAGGTGGCGATGATGGTCAGGCTCCCGCCCTCCTCGAGGTTCCGGGCGGCGGCGAAGAAACGCCGGGGGCGGTGGAGAGCCGCCGGGTCGATGCCGCCCGACAGAGTGCGCCCGCTCGGCGGGACGACCAGGTTGTGGGCCCGGGTGAGGCGAGTGAGGCTGTCGAGCAGGATGACGACGTCCTTACGGTGTTCGACCAGCCGCTTGGCCCGGTCCAGGACCATGTCGGCCACCTTGATGTGGTTCTCGGGGACCTCGTCGAAGGTCGAACCGACGACCTCGCCCGTCACCGAACGCTCCATGTCCGTGACTTCCTCGGGTCGCTCGTCGACCAGGAGAACGATGAGGTGTACGGCCGGGGATTTGGCCATGATGGCGTTGGCGATCTTCTTCAGGAGGACGGTCTTGCCGGCCTTCGGCGGGGAAACGATGAGCCCGCGCTGCCCCTTGCCGATGGGGGCGACGAGGTCGATGAGGCGCGTGGAGATCTCGGTCCGGTCCGTCTCGAGCGTGATCCGCTCGTTGGGGAAGATGGGGGTCAGGGCTTCGAAGGCCACCCGGTCCTTAGCGACGTCCGGGTTCTCCTCGTTGATGGCCTCGACCCTAAGGAGGGCGTAGTACCGCTCGCTCTCCTTGGGGGGCCGGACCTGCCCGGAGACGTAATCGCCCGTCTTGAGGTCGAACCGGCGGATCTGAGACGGAGAGACATAGACGTCCTGCCGGCTCGGCAAGTAGCCGATCGGTCGCAGGAAGCCGAAAGCCTCCGGCATGATCTCCAGCACGCCCTCGGCGAAAATCGAGCCTTCTTTCTCGATGTTCGCCTTGAGAATCTCGAACATGATCGCTTTCTTGTTCATTTCCGAGTAGCCGACGATCTCCATCTCTCGGGCCTGCTGGTACAGCTCTTTCAGGGTCTTAGATTCCAGCTGGGCGATATTCAACACACTCACCTCGTCTTTGACGTTCGGCCGAGGCGGCGAACGTCTCACTCAGGGGAATTCAACCTAGTTGGATTGGCCGACAACAACCAACAACGGGCCGTCTCTACGAAAGGTTACGGGGCAACCTGGCCGCACTAGCATAGTCCGGAAGAGCCCGCGCTATGAACCGTGTTGGCCCGGGCGCGGTCCGGGCTCTAGCCTGTCTTGACTTTTTTCCAGTCGGCAAGGAACATCTCGATGCCGCGATCGGTGAGCGGGTGGCTGACCATGGCCCGCAGGACCTTCATCGGGACGGTGGCGATGTCGGCGCCCGCCTTCGCGGCATCGATGACGTGCAGCGGGTGCCTGATGCTGGCGGCGATAATCTCGGACTCGAGCCCGTGGATCTCGAAGATCTGCGCGATGTCCCGGACCACCTGCATGCCGTCATGCCCGGCGTCGTCGAGCCGCCCGACGAACGGGCTGACGTAACTCGCGCCGGCCAGCGCCGCCAGGAGCGCCTGGTTGGCGGAAAAGACAAGCGTCACGTTGGTGCGGATGCCCTCCCCGGCGAGCGTCTTGGCGGCCTTGAGTCCCTCAGGGGTCATCGGGATCTTCACGACTATGTTCTCGGCCGCGGCCGCCAGGGTGCGGGCCTCGGCGATCATCCCTGGAGCGTCAAGGCTGATGGCCTCAGCGCTGACCGGCCCCGGGACAACGTCGGTTATCTCCCGGAGGATCTCGGCGAACGTGCGCCCCTGTTCCCTGGCCACCAGCGTGGGATTGGTCGTGACGCCGGAGATGACTCCCCAGCCTACTGCTTCGCGGATCTCATCGATGTTGGCGGTATCGAGAAAGAGCCTCAAACCGAACCTCCTCGGACGCGGGCTAGTCTGTCCAGCGTCTGTATTCCACAAACCCTGGTCCGTTCCTGTATTCTCCAACGTTGGCGGCGCCGCCTAGCGGTTCTCGACCTTACGGCCGAAGACCCGGTCCATCGCGTACCCGAGGAAACCCGCGCAGGTGGCGAAGGCGGCCCCGGTCCTCACCTCGCCGGATTGGCGGTCGAAAGCCTCGCAAGCCAGGCCGGTGTCCAGCGGCGCCCGCAGGAGCACGCCCTCCGCCTCCCGGACCCGCTCGGGCCGCCCGCCCAGGAGGGCGTTGAAAAGGCCCATCACGAACGGGTGCTTGGCGTGCGGGCAGCCCAGACCGGGAAACGGAACGTCGCTATAGCGATAGGGGTTATCCCGCGAGAGGATCCAGTCGAGCGTGTTCCGCCAGACCTCGTCGTCCTGGGGGCAGAAACCGTAGTAGGGCAGAAGCTCCAGGCTGCCGGGTGGTTCGTCGGCGACCTCGCTTCCTCCTGCAAGGTCTGAGGACCAGACGAACATCGGCCCCTTCGGACCAGCGATGACCAGATGCTTGTAGATGGAATCCCGGACCAGGGCGGCCTCCTCCCGGTGGACGGCGGCCTCGCCGCGCCGCGCCGCGGCGTCCTCCGCCTGGCCCCCTCCCTCCAGAAGGTCGGCGAAATCGAGGCAGGCCCGCCAGACCATCACGTTGTCGTAGGTGACGTAGGGGTGGCTCGCCGGGTCGTCCGAGGGCAGGAGGAACGTCCGGTAGAGGTGGGTGCCGGGATCCGGGTGCTTCTCCCGCGCCAGAAGGCCAAAGAGCCTCCTCAGCTTGGGCAGGAGGTTCCGGCGAGCGAGGATGTCCCGGTCACCGGTGGCCTCCACGTAGCGCCGGAGGGCAATCGGGTAGGCGGCCAGTTCGTCGAGTTCGAAGCCCGGGTAGAGCAGGCGTCCGTCCATGTAGAGGGAGTGGCTGCCGGCGTGGTGGAAGTACCGGTCGAAGGCGACGCCGATGGCCTCCTCGGCCAGGACGGGGTCCGTGAGCAGGAGCCCCGGGAAACTCCAGAGCAAGGCGTCCCGGGCCCAAAAGGCGGCCGAGACGTAGTAGAGCGGGCTGCGGCTGGTGATGAGGACGAGTTCCTCCGTGTCAATCGTGCGGCCGGTGGCGAAGAAGTGGTTGAAGAAAAGATTCAGGTTGAGGCGCTCCTCAAGCCTGGCCGGCCGTCCCGGGAGCGGGCGGGCCATACCGGCCAGGGTCTCGCCGGTCTCGGCCAGCAGCTTCCGCCAGCCGTGACGGCCAAGGTCGATGGCCACGGTCCGGGCGCCATCCCCCTCGCGGTTGCCGCCGAAATAGAAGGCGACCGCCCCCGACCGAGCGGCCATCTCCAGCCGGACATGCCCGTCGGGCGAGGTGTCGGCCGACCACCGCACCCCGCCGTCCGGCGCCCCGCCGGCGTCGGACGAGAAGGCCACGGCCAGCGCGCCAGGCCCAGCGCCGGCACCCGACCTGGGTTCGAGCACCGGACCGCCCGTCCAGCGGTCGCGGCGGACCGTGAACTGGGCCGGCAAGCGGCGCGAGGTGTAGACGGTCTGGATGAGATCGCCCCAGTGCAGGTCGAGGCCGAGCCAGAGATCGTCGGCGCCCGCCTCCCCCGGCACGATCTCCAGCACGTACACGAAGCCTTTGTGCGACTCGACCCTCTCGGGGCCGCGCCACAGGGGCGCGAAAATGGTCCCGCGCAGGATGGGCCCGTTTCCCTCCTGGGCGCCGCCCGCCAGCTCCCCAAGCGGCCATTCGAAGACGGGTATCCAGTGCTGGAGGCGCCGCCAGGTAAGAGACCCGCCCCCCTCGCCCACCGGCAGCTTGCGCCCGTTCAGCCTCACGAAAGGGCGCAGCAGCGGCGCCAACGCGGGGAGCGTCTCGGCCCCGAGTTCGGCCTGGGGTCCCGCGAACTCGATGAGGCTCGCCGACCCCATGTGCAGCAGGCCGACGCGGTCCACCGAGCCGTCCGGCCCGGCGATGACCGGCAGGGAGATGAAGTGGTTCCCGGTCGGGTAGAGGCGGCGGACGAGGTCCATCTCCTCAGGCGTCGTGAGTCGCTTCAACTCGGGGCTCCTTTCGCCGGGCGTAGTCGGCGTAGACCCGCGGCAGATGCCGGCGGATGAGTTCAAGATTGAGCCGGCTCAGGGCCGACCGCTCGGCGCGGAACGCGGCCAGGGCGTCGAGGTCGAGGTCGGCCACGGCCAGGCCGCGACCTGTCGAGGCCTCGCACTGGGCCAGCACTCCGTCACCGTCCGGCGTCAGCTCGGCCGGCGCGAAGATGGAGGCCTTCCCGGTCATGGGGTCGCCGAGGAAGTCGCCGACGATGACCGACTGGACGGCATAGACCGGCGTCTCCTGGACGCGCGGCCAGGCCCCGCGGCGCAGTTTCCAGAAGTGGTACGGTTCGACGTTGGAGACCGGCGCGGCCACGATCTCCGCGCCCAGGAGCGCCGCCAACCGGTAGGTCTCGAAGTAGGTGGCGTCCATGCAGATGGGCAGGGCAAGGTGACCCACCGGGGTCTCGAACACCTCGAACCGCGAACCCGGGGACAAGCCCTCGTCCCGCTCCCGGGGGAAGAGGTTCAGCTTGCGCTGGCTTCCCACCAGGCGGCCGTCCGGACCGAAGAGGCAGGCCAGGTTGTAGACCCGGCCGTCCGGACCGGGCAGGGGCGTCGAGCCCGCCATGACCCAGACGCGCCCGGCGGCGGCGAGCGCCGGGAAAAGGGAGTAGTAGACGTTGCGGAGGACGGGCTCCATGAACCTGATGATGTCGGCCAGGCGGGGAGAGGCCGCGGCGGCGGTCGCCGGCTTCGTCCCGGCCATCTCCTCCACGCCGGGCAATAGACCCATGAGGGGTATCGTCGTCAGTTCCGGGAAGGCCACGAGTTGGGCGCCCTGCTCCACGGCTTCGCGGAAGAGCTGGCCCAGCCTCACCGCGTACTCGCGCGGGCTCTTGGCGTAGAAGGACTCGAGTTGGAGCGCCGCGGCCCGCACCCGGCGGGCCCGGGCCGGACCAGCCGCTCCTGGCGGCGCCTCCGCGCGGCTCGGGCGGATGCCCAGCGACGCCACGGCCCCGCGCATCTCGCTCGGTCGCGAACGGAAGGAGAGATAGGAGCGAAAGGCCTTCTCCTTCAAGGACAGGGGCAGGCGGGGGACGACCCGCGCGGGCGGGTCGGCGCCGACGACCGCCGGGGAGGCCGCCCCGTACGCCCCCGGCAACGCCGCCCCGTACGCCCCAGGCAACGCCGCCCGGAAGAGGTCGAGGTTGAGTTCCCCCAGGATGTCGTAGCGGTCGATGACCTTCCTCCGGGCCGCCAGGTCGATCAGCCCCAGGAGGGTCACGGTTTCGTCTTCCGAGGCAGCCCGGACCACGAAGCCGCTCTCATCGGGAACCATTTCGCAGGGGGCCACGATGGCGCTCCGCCCGGCGTACCGTCGCTGGTTCCACTCGCCCACCAGACAGGCCTCGATCCCCAGGGTCTGGTTCTGCTGGGTCTCCTGCCAGAGCCCGGAGACCTGGCGAGCCTCGGACCACGGGGCCGGCAGGGCCAAGGGAGCAATGATGAGGTCGGCGCCGTCCAGGGCCAGGATGCGGCAGACTTCAGGTATCCAGGCGTCCAGGCCGACGGCGAGACCGACGACCACCCCGCCCAGGGCGTCCAGTCGGAAGACCCGCAGGTCGTCGCCGGCCGCCCAGCCGGCCGCCTTCTCCTCGCGGGTCGTGTGGGTCCGCGCCTGCTCGCCCAAGAGGCGACCATCCGGTGAGAAGAGCCAGGCCACGTGGCCGGTCCCGGCGACGAGGTGGCAGCCGGCTTCCCGGGCCAGAGCGGAGGCCCGCTCGAGCGGGCCGTCGCTCTCCCCGGACCCCGGGGCCGACAGGGCGAACGCCGGCAGAACGACGAGGCCCGCGCCGGCCCGGGCCGCGCGCCGCACGGCCTCTCCGGCATCGCTTCCGGGAGAGAGTTGGCACGCGGCGGCCAGGAAGCTAGCCACGGCGGACCACCACTCCCCTTCTTTCCCGTTTCCTGAGCTCTACCAGCCGCTCGACCTTGGCCAGGAGCAAGAGGATGTCGAAAGGTTTCCTGATGGTGTCGGCCGCCCCGGCTTCAAGGGCCTGTTCGAAGTACTCCGGCGCGTCGTGGGCGGTCATGAAGATACACCTGATGTCCGGCAGGTGTTCCCGCAGCTTGCGGATGAGATTGATGCCGCCACCCCCGGCGATGTGATAGTCGACGATGGCGACGGCCGGCTCGACCTCGGCGGCCAGGGTGAAGCCGTCGTTGGCGTCGGCGGCCGCCACGGCCTGGTACAGGTTCTTGCGGAACAGCACGAGCAGGAGTTCCCGGATGCCGGCTTCGTCGTCGACCACCAGGATTCTCTCCCGGGGGCCCGTCCGAGGCGCTTCATTCATTGGACCATCCTCCTCCGCGGCCACGCGCGCTCCTAATTCCCGCCCCACACGGCCTGCGCCAACCGGCTCCGCGCGTCAGCCAGACCGGCGGGCCGGAAGCCTTCGCGCTCCAGCCACTCCGGGCGCCCCGAACCGTCGCCGCCGGCGCCACCGGTCGCCCCGCTTGCCGGCACGGGCAACTGGAAGACCCAGGACTGACCCGGGCCCTCCGGCAAGGACACCCGGGCCACCAGCCGCAGGGAACGGGCCTCCGGGCCGACGTCCACGAGGATGGTGATGGTCCCGCCGACCGCCGCATGGACGCGACCGTCCAACTCCAGGGTGAAGTCCCCAACCGCTCCGCCGGATTGGTCCCTGACCTGGAACGTCAGCCTGTTGCGCCCGATGACGACGAGGCCCGGCGCCAGGATGAGTTGGAGAGGTCCGCCCCCCCGCCGAACCGTCAGCGCGAGAAGGCTGACGGTGGAATTCGGGTCCGCGGTGCGGTCGGCCACTCGCAAGGCGCCGCGATGCAGGCCCGCCGACGGCGGCACGGACACCGTGACCGGCAACGACCCGGCTTCACCCGAGCCGAAGGTCCGGACCAGCCCGTCCGGGCCGACCTGACCTCCGGCCGCCAGCCACTCGGACTGGAGCGTGAACGAGGCCGTCCCGGCCCCGCCCGGTCCAGCCTCGACGTAGACGACGTAGTCCCCGGCGGGCGGGTTGGTTATCTCGATAACCTCATCAGAAATCCCGGCCGCGGCCGACGCGGCGTACTGTCGCCACGTCGAACCGTCACGGCGGTAAAGGTAGAGGTCAAGGTCCATCTCGGTGGCCGCAACGCCGCCACCGTCCACGCGGCGCAGGACCAGGCGCAGGAGCCCGGTCGTGCCCTCCAACCGGGGTAGGACCCGGGTGAGGGTTCCGCCCGGGGCCAAAGCGCCCTCCTCGGGCCGCGAAGCCGCCCAGGGGCCGCCCAAGGCCTGGCCCCAGAGGCCGTACCCCTGGACCAGCCCGTCGAACCCTGACTGCACGTTGGTCCAGGCCAGGCTGGCCGAGAGCTTCGCCGGCAGGCGGCCCGTTCCCGTCCCGCCCGACCCGGAGGCACCCTGAGACGGCGGCCAGCCCGCCCCCCAGACCTGCAGCCGCCCGAGGCCGAGCCCCCCGTTTCCATCGAGGGCCCGCCAAGCCCGCGTGATGACGGCCGCCATCGACGCCACCAGCGGCGCGTTGGCCGTCTCCCGAGCGAAGACCGTGGCCTCCCAGGCGGTCCCGGGCAGGTCATAGACCAGGCCCTGGAGCGCCGCTTCGAACCAGTATTCCGACCGGGCGAGGTCGAAGGCGGACAGAGCCGCGGAACTGTAGACGACCGCTTCCCAGACGCCGGGGGCGGGCTCCAGTATCCGTCCGTCGATGTAGCCCGAGACATCCTCGGCGCCCTCGCCGACATACTCCGTGCTCGCCGCGAGACGGCCGTCCGGACCGTAGAGATAGGCCTTCACCCGACCATCGAAGGTGCGGCCCCCTGTTCCGGCCGGGACGCCGACCGAATACTCCAGCCCGACAACGCCGGGAGGCACGCGGAAGTAGTGGCGGGCCAAACGGGCTGGGCCGAGGGCGCCCTGGTCGGTGAAACCCCAGTGAGACACGGCATCCATCTCCGCGGGCACGACCACGGTGACCGGCAGGTCGAGCCCCGGCCCGGACGCGGCCTGCCCGGTGACCCGCCCCGAGTAGAGCCCTTCTTCCCGGCCGGGGTTCACAGTCACGCCCACCTGGCGCGACAGTCCCGCCGGCAGGGCCAAGCGGTTCTTCTCGGCGACCAGCCACGGGGAGTCCGAGACAAGATCCAGCCAGAGCGAAGCCTCAGCCTTCCCGGGTACTCCTGCTGGACCGCCCGTCCGTCGGGCGGCCGCGAAGAGGATTCTGGCCGCGGTCGCCCCGCGGGCGTAGTACCCCGTCGGAGTCACCTTGAGCGGAAGCGCTTCGCCCCCGTTGGCCGCAGCCGCCTCTGCCGCCGCTGTCAGGCGACGCCAGGCCGCCACGGCGTCAAGCGCTCCGTGCCCCTGTTCCACGGGGGCATACCCCGGCAGGGGACGGGCCGAACCCAGCAACGCGTCCCGCACGCCGGGGGCCGTGACCGGGAGCCCCGCCTCGGTGGCGGCTTGCCAGAGCAGGGCGGCCGCTCCGACCACATGCGGCACGGCGAGGCTCGTTCCCTCCGACTGCGCATACCCGGGAGGCTCAAGCCAGAAGGACGCGGCCGAGATGGCCAGGCCTGGCGCGACCAGGTCGGGGGTTGGCGCTCCCCCGGGGCGGGGCCCCACCGAACTGAAAGGCCACACCGTCTCCCCGGGCACCTCGTACCCGTAGTAGGACCGCCACATCGCCTCACTGACGCCGGCGCCGACGGAGAGCAAGTTCGGCCCGCCCCCGGGGTCCCGGGCCGTGCCAAGACCCGGGCCGTCGTTCCCGGCGGCCATGATGACCAGGGCGCCGTACTGCTCGGCTATCCGCGCTATGTCGGCCGCTTCCTCGGAGAGGTCGTCCTCTCCGGAGAGGTTGGCCACGCTCAGGGCGATGATCTTCGCCCCGCGTTGGGCGGCGTAGGTGACCGCCCGGATTATGTCAACCCAGCGTCCGTCCCCCGACGAGCCCAGGGCTTTGATGGCGAGAACCTGGGCCCCGGGCGCGAGGCCATCGGGACCGCCCCGGTAGGAACCGTAACCGGAGGCGATGGCCGCGACGTTGGTGCCGTGCCCGTTCCCGTCGAACCCCAGGGTCACCTGATTGCCGTCCGAACGGAGGTCGGTGACGACAAAGGAACACCGCTCGTTCCGGCCCGCCGAATGCTCGCCGAACCACGAGACAAGACCGGTGTCGCGGTACAGGCGCAGGGCCGCCTCATCCTGGAGGTCCAGGTCGCGGTCGGTGTCGACATAAGCCGTGTCGTACACTCCGGCCAGGCGACGGTCGGTCAAGACGACGAGGAAGGCATCGGTATTCGAGCCGTTTCGGTCGAGGTCCTGGCCCAAGGGACTGCCGGAGTCCAGGTCCTGCTCGTTCAGGAACCCCGAGTGGAAGAACCCGCTCCGGGAAACCAGCCCGCCCACCTGGACGGGCCCCAGGTCGGTGTTGATGACCCCCTTGAGGGGCGCGGAAAGGCGCGTGGTCGAGACGTCCCCCTCGCCGCTGAAGTCCTGCCAGTCGACCACCTTGCGTTCGAGCGAACTGGTCATGGTCAGGTCCGGGTGGGTGACGTCCACGCCGGTGTCGATGATGGCGATGAGGATACCGCTCCCGTCCGCCCCGGTCGACATGGCCAGAGCCGTGGCTCCGACGACCTGGGAGTTGAGGGCCATGGCCTGGATGGGCGTGAGGAGCGAGGACGCGGTAGCCGCCGGGTCCTCGACCTCGGCCAAGGTCGCTCCGCCCCCCGAACCGGCTGGGCCGACCCCGTCGGCGCCCTCGGGGGCCCCGGACGAGACGCTTAGGGCGCGGACCGCGCCGGTGGCCGAGTCGAGCAGGAAGTAGACCTCCAGGCCCGCCGGCAGGGCGGTCGCGGCGACCTCCCGTCCGTCGCGGAAGATGGGGGCCCAACTGAGGATGGTCAGCGTCCGGGCCGGGGAGGCTCCTGCCCCGGACGCGCCGGCGAGGGGACGGACGGTCAGCGACTCGCCCCCCGGCCCAACGGAAACAAGGGTGCCCACGCCGTCCCAGAGAAGGGTCTGGACATAGGACACGCCCCCGGTGGCGTCGAGGATGACCGAGACCTCGTCCAGCGGCTGGACGTCGCCCCGCCCCGCCGGCGCTCCGTCACGGTAGATGATGGCCTCGGGAGGGACTCTCAGGAAGACGGTCGGACCCGGACCGGCGGTCGCCAGGCGGTCGAGGTCGGCGAAAACCAGCGTGCCGCTCGCGTCCAGGGTCGTCTCGGAAGCCCCGGCCGGCCAGAGGTCCACGGCCATGACGTCGCCGGTCGACGAGAGGCCACGGACGACGCCGACGACGTCGAAGAGCTGCCCGCCGGAGCGGACGGCCCGGAACACCAGACAGGCGGTTTCCGCCCGGGTCGTGCCGCTCCCGGGGCGGAAGGTCCCGTCCGGGTACCCCCGGATGATGCCGCGCTCGAAAGCCACTCGGATGTAGCCGGCGGCCCAGCCCGGAACGTTCCCGCGGTCCGGGAACGGCAATCCTCCCGGTCCGGGAAGGCCCGGTTCGAGCTTGAGCACCCGGACCAGCAGCGCGGAAATCTCCGCCCGGGTTATGGGGCGGTCCGGGTGGAACGTGCCGTCGGGGTACCCTCGTACCAGGTCATTCTCGGCCCCGGCGTTCACGAACCCAGCCAGATCGGAGGGAACCACATCGCTGAAGGGCGGAACCACCTCCGCCAGGTCGGCGGCCTCGGCGCCGTAGCCCAGGGCCCTGACGAGAATGGTCACGAACTCGCCGCGCGTCATCCGATCATCCGGACGGAAGGCGGGAGACAGCCCCTCCTCGGCAGGAACGGCCGGCAGAGCCCCTTGGGCCCAGAGGGCCTCCACCTCCGGTCGGGCCCAATGCCCGGCCAGGTCGGAAAAGGGAATGGCCCCGGTGGCCGCCCCTCCCACCTGGGCCGGGACAAACGGAACGAGACTACCGACGACCAGCAGGGCAGTCAGAAGGCGCCCGAACCTTCGCGGAATCGGGCTGCGCTTGGGACTCCTTGTCGAGGCAAGTCGCTGGGTCAAGACCCGGCTTCCTCCAGATCGGCTCCGGAGCACCTGACAGGAATCAGGGGCTAGTTGAGTACCTCCACGGCGCAGTCATCCAGCCAGAGGGTGCCCGGCCCGGAGTACCGGACGTAGATCTCAAGATTCGCTGGGCTGCCGGCCGGGATGGAGAAGTAGATCATCACCTGGGTCCAGTCCAGGGAGGCAGCGTCCGGCTTAAAGGCACAAATCTCGTCGGGCAAGACATAGGTCTCGTCCGACGACGACCGGAAGCGCCCCTCCAGAGTGAAGACCGAACTCCCGGGGCTGAGGCTCTGACCCTTCACCCACACGGTGACCCGGTAGGACTTGCCGCCGGTCAGCGGCACGAGTTGCACGGCGTAGGACGACGGCGTCCCGGTCCAGGCGTCGAAACGGAGGCTGCGCGAACCGGTGTGGCCCTCGGTCTTGTCGTAGGCCAGGTACGCCGGATAGACCACGACCCAGGCCACCGGCTGGCCCCCGTACTCCTGCTCGAAGCCGGGGTTCTCGTTGCGCACGCGCAGGGGGTCGACGACGACCTGGTCGACGACGTCCACGATCTTGGTCTCGGCGGACAGCGTCACCGCGGGCCCGTTGGGCGCCCTCACCGTGACGGTGACCCCGGCCACGTACCGGCCCGTCTCCCCGAGGTCCACGCGCTGGACGGGAACCCCAGTGCTCACTTGCAGCTTGAGGGGCGCGGCGCTGACGTTGTCTCCCACCACCGGCCCTCTGACGTCCCAGGTCCAGGCGTAGGTCCGCCCGCCCGCAGCCGTTATGGACGGGCAGCGAAGAGTAAGCCGGGCGTGGACCGGTAGTTCGGCCGGGAGGTCGAGGACCGGGTAGACCTCCATACGCTTCACGTCGGAAAGGGGGCGGCGCCCGCCGCTCAACTCCAGGCTGGCCTGGACCTGATAGGCGCCGAGATCGGTCGAACGGAAGGTGAAGTACCGACCCTTCTGCACGTCTTTCGGGGCGCCACCGGCCTGGATGTCGGCTACCTGCCAGACGATGCTGTCCAGGCTACCGCTCCAGCCCCCCGGTAGGCCGACCTCCAGGGCGACACTCTCGCCGGCCGGAACCCGGTCGGGCCCGACGATGGGGTAGAGGGGACGGAAGAGCATCTTGCCGGCGACAAACAGGGCGACAAGACCCACGCCCGCCGCCACGGCCCACAAGACCCGGGTGGTCCGGGTGTGCCTGGCCTCGTGGTAGGCCTGAACGTCGCGGGCCAGTTCGGCGAAACTCTGATACCGCTCGGCGGGGTTCGACTTCAGACAGCGGCCCAGGATACGCCTGACGTCGCGCGAGAGCTTGACGGAAGACGGGGCCTCGATGGCCTCGGCGGGCGTCGTCCCCGTGAGGAGAAAGTGGAAGGTCCCGCCGAAACTGTAGATGTCGCTCCGCTCGTCGGCCTTCTGGTTCGCCTTCTGCTCCGGGGCGGCGTAGTCCTCGGTGTAGGCGTAGAGGTGGTTGCCGGGCAACTTAGAGTCGGGGATGCGGGCGATTCCGAAATCGAGCAGCTTGACCTGGCCGGACTTGGTGAGCATCAGGTTGGAGGGCTTCAAATCGCGGTGGATGATCTTGCGGTCGGCGCGCTCATGGAGGTAGCGAAGGATGTCGCACACCTGGACGGAGATGTCGAGAGCCTGGTCCACCGGAAACGGTCCGGCGTCTAGGACGCGCTGCTTCAGGGTTATCCCCTGCACGAAATCCATGACGAGGTAGTGCTTGCCGTCCTGCTCGAAGAAGTCGTAGACCTTCGGCAGGTTCGGGTGGTTCAGGGAATAGAGGACGTTGACCTCATTTTTGAATTCGGCGAGGCCGAAGACCCCGGGGTTCAGTTCCTTGACGGCCAGCGGGACGGGCTCCTCGACTCCCAGGCGCTCGGCCAGGTACACGGTGGCCGAGCCGCCCTGGTCGTGCAGGCGAAGGATGCGGTAGCGGTCCTGGAGGACGGTGGACGGGGCCAGAATCGGACCCCGGTCCTCATGGGCGGTCATGGGTCATCTTTCGCCGCCGCGGCGCGCAACCCCTGCGCGTGACGCTCCGCCGCCGCTAAGGCGACGTGGGGACCGGAAGACTGAAGGAAACCAACGTAAGGGTGTTGGTCACGTCCCCGTTGAGGTCGATGGGGTTGTTGGTGGTGATGAGGGCCACCTCGGCGCCGGAGCTTATGTCCACGTCGACCTGCAGGCCCAGAGGCGAGACCCAGAGGGCCCGACCTTCCAGCGTCATGAGGAGCAGGTTGTGGTAGTAGACGTAATCATCCTCCGTGACCGAGGATTCGATGATATCGACCAGCAGATGCTGCCCGCTGGGCGTGAACTGCAGGGTCTTGATGGTGAGCGAGGCATCCTCGCGCCCCTTGAGCGTGAACCGCCAGGGTATCTCTCCGGTAACCACGTTCATGAGGTAGATGGCGGCGTGCTGCCCCACGTCGTAGATGACCAGGAAAGCGCCGTCCGGAGAGAACGTCATCCGCTTGTCTCCGCCGACCACGAGAAACTGGCTCCAGATCAAGGAGCCGTCGGCCACGTTGTAGAGGTAGACGCTGGTGTCGGGGTCCTCGGTCGTCGCCGCGATCAACCGGCGGTCGGGCGAGCAGACGGCCGACCAGCGGCCGCCACCCTGGATGTTTATCGTCCACCGCGCTTGGCCGTCCTTCTCGAAGAGCCTCGCCCGTCCGGTCTCGCTCACGAGGAGTGCGGGCCCGTCGCCGACGAAGAGCACGGTGGCTCCGCCGTCGATGCCGGCGCTCCAGGCGAGCTCGAGGCCCGGCAGGCCCAAGACCTGCAGGGTGCGGTGTCTCTCGTTGACCAGGGCGAGCCAGGAGCCGTCGCTAGACATCACCGGAACGGTCCAGCCCTTGATGGGGCGCGAGAGGACATACCGGCCGCGCCGGTCGAGGATATGGATCTCTCCGTCGCCCGCGAAGTCGGTGGCCACGGCTCCGATGTACTTCCCTCCGGCCAGGAACCAGGTCCCGCACGAGCGATAGCTCGCGTTGGCAAAGACGTGTTCCCAGAGCAGTTCTCCCTCGACGCTGTAGACCCGGAAGCCCAGATACTTGCGGGCGCCCCGCTGGTAGCCGCCGGTCACCGAGTAGCAGGTGCCGTCCGGCGAAAGGCGGCCGCTGATGACTCCGGCGAACGTGTCCTGGTAGAAGCGTTCGGTCATGACCTCCGGGACATTGAGGAAGGCCTCCTCGGTCGTCCGTCCGGTGCTGGCGCTGCCGGAGAACGTCGAGGTCCCGTCCCCCGAGCCCGGAGGCACGTAGGTCGAACCCGTGTCGCGCTGGCCCGTCTCGGGGCGACAACCCCGCACACCGTAGGTGAGCGTGAGGGTGACGACGAGCCCGAGGCCCAGGACGATGATGAACCCGGGCCGCGTGGAGAGCGAGAGCGTCTTCAGCAGAGTCCGCGCCGAGAAACGAGATGGCGTAGGAATCGACCTCCGGGCGTGGAGAGTTCGGCGCTCCCTTCCCGGAACCTCCCCTAGCTGCCGCTGTCGGCGCTCATGATGTCCAGCGCTTGGACCGTGTTACCGTCCACCTGGGCCAGCACGGCCTGGCCGACGCGGAGATCGCCGACGGCGGCGGGATGCCCGTCCCGGGTGATAGCGGCGCCGGGCGCCACGGGATAGTTCTTGGGTGGGCCGCCGAGGGGACCCATGGTCACGATGACGAGCCGGCCCGCGGCGTCAAGCGTCCAGCCGGCGAGGACCCCGGCGATGCGGACGACGGTAGGACCGGCCGCTTCCTCCTCGATCTCGATGAGAAGGACCTTGGCGTCGAGGTAGAGCGTGACGTGGTCGCCGACCCGCACGTCAGCCAGTCTGACCTGCGCCCCGCGTTCCATGACCACAACCCCGGAGGCCAGTTCGAGGGTCACCGGCTCGGGCGGATGGGGCTGGCCACCGCCGGCGCCGCCAACGCCACCACCGCCAGCGCCGCCGATGCCCTCCAGGCGGGGATAGCGTCCGTTGGGAAGGATGGTGATGGTCGAGGGCACACCGGCCTTGGTTGACAGGCTCAGGGCTTGCACATCGCCCGTCAGGATACGCCGGCCCGGACCGAAGCCAAGCCTCGCGCCGTCGTCGTCGCCTTCCCCTTCCTCAACCCGTTCGCGCACTCGCTCGCAGAGGCGGCTCATGATAGCGGCCATCTCACACCGGGTGACCGGCGCGTTGGGCCACAACTTTCCTTCGCGCCCCTTGAGGATGTGGAGGCGGACGGCCAGGGCGAGGTAGGCCCTCGCCCACTCCGGGACATCCGTCGCGTCCTTGAAATCGAGGCTCGCACCGGCCAGACTCCTGGCTTCCCCGCCGAGACCGGCGGCCTCCAGAAGCATGACCGCGGCCTCCACGCGAGTCGCGGCCCGGGTGGCCCACAGGTTCCCGTCCCCGGCCACCGTCAAGGGCCAGAGGTATCCCTTCTTGAGCGCGTAGGCCACGCTCTCCCTGGCCCCCGGCCAGGTCGGGATGGTATCGTGGTCGCGGAAGGCCGCCTCCAGCGCGGCGTCCACAGCGTGGCTCTCGAGAGCCCGGGCCTCCGCCTCGGCCCCGCGGAGGCGGGTGGCCAGGACCACGAGTTCAATCCTCGTCACCGGGTCTTGCGGCCCGAAGCGGCCGTTCCCATAGCCGTGGAGGATGCCCCTGGCGCCCATCAGGCGAACGTAGGGCCAGGTCCAATGGCTGGCCGGCAGGTCCTCGAAGTCCTCAAGCCCCGGTGGGAGCCCCTCGCCCTCGGTCTCGTCCTCGCCGGGCGGATGAGCGAGAGCCCCCGGGCCCAGAGTCCCGAGGAGCGTGACGATGGTCAGGCAGGCCGCCACGAGCCGCAGTCTTCTCCCTAGTGACAACTCCATATCAACATCCCCCTCTGCCGGGTCCTGGGCGCGCGACCCTCGCGGCCGTCGCCGACCGCCAGGGACGGCGGGACCCTTCTACGTCTATACTGGTCGCCCGGCGTCTAGTTCTTGTGGGGGTTTCTGGAAGGCCAAATTGTGGCACGGGTGTCGAACGGTGTCGGGACTGGAGGGAGACGTCGGGAGGGACGAGGCCGGGCCTAGCGCGTGGCCAGGGCGGTCAAGACGCCGACGATGACGCCGGCTCCGGCGGTACCCAGGGCGAGAGCGAACAGTGTGCGCCGCAGGGAGTACCCGAGGAGGAGAGCGACGAGGCAACCCGTCCAGGCGCCGGTCCCGGGCAGGGGTAGGGCCACGAAGACGGCGAGCCCCCAGAGGCCGTGCTTCTTGATTCTTTGCGCCTCCTGCTCCGAGCGGGCCACGTAGCGGTCGACCACCTGACGGAAGAACCGGGTCCGCTTGAAGTACCGGACGCCCGGGAGCAGGACGAAGTAAAGGATGGGAATGGGGGCCAGGTTTCCGATGACGGCCAGGACCGCCGCCTCAAGGACGGGCATCCCGAGGTGGACGCCGAGGGGAATCGCCCCGCGCAGTTCGATGATGGGCAGAGCGGCGACCACCAGGACGTGGACCCAGGCCGGCAGGGCGTCGAGGAAACCGGGAAGGGCGAGCGGCCCCGCCGGGCTCATACCGTCCCCGACTCCCAACTCTCAAGGTAGCGTCGCTGCTCAGGAGTCAGCTTCTGCAGTTTCATCCCCAGGCTCTCCAGCTTCAGAGCCGCCACCTGGCGGTCGATGGCCTCCGGGACCGGGTAGACCCCAGGGGCCAGACCGGCGCCCTCTCCGGTAAGCCACTCCAGCACGAGGGCCTGGTTGGCGAAACTCATGTCCATCACGGCCGCCGGGTGGCCCTCCGCCGCGGCGAGGTTCACCAGGCGACCCTCGGCCAGGAGGTAGAGGCGGCGCCCGTCGGCCAGGGTGTGCTCGCGGACGCCCTCGCGGGCCTCACGCGTCTTGGTGGCGAGGGAGGCCAGGGCGGGCAGGTTTATCTCCACATTGAAGTGGCCGGCGTTGGCCAGGAGCGCGCCGTCGCGCATCCGCTCGAAGTGCGGGCGGTCGATGACGTTCAGGTCCCCCGTGGCGGTGACGAAGAGGTTGCCCAGGGCGGCCGCTTCGTCCATGTCGGTGACGTGGAAGCCGTCCATGGCCGCCTCGAGGGCGCGCAGGGGGTCGCTCTCAACGACGACGACCCGGGCGCCCATCCCGTCCGCCCGGGCGGCGATGCCCCGGCCGACCCACCCGTACCCGACGACGACGAAGACCGCGCCGGCGAGGAGCCGGTTCGTGGCCCGCAGGATGCCGTCGATGGCCGACTGGCCGGTGCCGTAGCGATTATCGAACAAGTGCTTGGTCCGGGCGTCGTTGATGGCCACGATGGGGTACCGGAGGACGCCGGCGGCCGCCATGGCCCGGAGGCGGACGACCCCGGTGGTCGTCTCCTCGGTGCCGGCCCGGACGCCACGGGCGGCGACAGCGGGCAGCGCACCGGGCTGGGTGATGAGTTGGGGATGGTTCTGGTGCAGGGCCGACACGAGGTCGGCGCCGTCGTCCATGGTGAAGTCGGGGCCAACCCCGAGAACGGCGTCGATGTGCCGGTAGTAGGTGTCCTTGTCCTCGCCGCGGATGGCGAAGGTGGGGAGGCCGTGGGTGAGCGAGAGCGCGGCAGCCACGTCGTCTTGGGTCGAAAGCGGGTTGGAGGCGCAGAGGGCCACCTCGGCCCCGCCCTCCTTCAGGGTCAGGAGCAGGTTGGCCGTCTCGGTGGTGACGTGGAGACAGGCCCCGATGGAGAGGCCGCGGAGGGGCTTCTCGGCGGCCCAACGCCGCCGGATGGAGGCCAGGACGGGCATGTCCGCCCAGGCCCAGAGGATGCGACGTTCCCCTTCCGGCGCGAGCGCGGGGTTGGCGAAATCACCGGCAACCGGCACGGACCTGCCCCCTTCGGCAACAGCGGAATTGAGTGAGGCCCGCGTGAACCGGACCCCTTTGCCGCCATTATAGCAGCATATCCAGACCGTGGCCCCGGGGGCACAAACCGGGGATGGTGACCGGCGGAGGGCCCCTGTCGTCGCAGGAATCACCGGCTCGGACGCCCAAATAGACCAAGGTCCGCCGCCCGCCCACTAGGACGGACGACGGCAGTGGGAAAGGGAGTGGCCTCGTCATGCCCAAAGGCTCGGTCCTCACCTCACGTTGTCTCGGCCCGGTGCGCCGGATCGAGCGGGTCATGCCTCCGGCCGGAGGTCGGTGCCTGGCCCTGACCTTCGAGGATGGGCCCACGGCTGCTCCGCCCAGACCGGACGTCCGCAAGGCCCGGTGGCCCGGGAACTCGCACGGCCCCGCGTCTGGGGCTCGCTCGGGCGGCGCCGACGGGGGCAACTCGACGGGAATCACCGACGCCATCCTCGACGTCCTGCGCACCTACGGGGCCGTCGCGACTTTCCTGGTCATCGGCTCCACGGCCGAAGACTACCCGGGCGAGGCCGGTCCCCCCGGCGCCGCCCAGAGGGAGGACGCCCTGGCCGGAGTGGAGAACCAGCCCGCCCTGGTCCGCCGGATGTTGAACGAAGGCCACGAACTGGCCAACCACTCCTCACTGGCCGATGTCCTTCGCCTCCATGAACTCGTGCGGAGGAACTACGGGTACACCATGCGGCTGGCGCGTCCCTCGCACCTTGTGGACGCGTTCGCTTTCGAAGTCTACGCCGGCCTCGGCTATCAATATCTTGGTACCGGACTGGACGGCGGCGGCTGGCGCGCAACCTCCGGGAGCTACGACAATGACGTCGAGAGAATGGTCCTCGGGCTGCAGCGCTCCGTGGAGAAGGACGGGGACTCGCTCCGCGGCCGGTTCGTCTCGTTTCACGACGCGCATAACCAGTCTGGGGAGAGCCCGGTCATCTCCGCTCTGCCCCGGCTGATGCAGCTTTTCCGTAATTACGGGTACCGGGCGGTGACGGCCTCTCAGCTCCTGGAGATGTCGCCCTTCGCCGACCTGGCCCCCGGCCATCCGGCGTACCCGGCGGCCAAGGATCTGCTCGAGCGCGGCTGGTGGGTAGCCACCCAGGCGAACGAGGTCTGGCCGGACCAGCCGGTGCTCCGGGGCGAACTGGCGGTGTGGACCCTGGGAGCCGCGGCGACGGGAACGGTGGGAGCGGAGACGCTGACCGACGGCGAGGTAGCGGCCTCAGCCGGGGCCGGCGCGGCCGAGTCCCGCGCGAGCGTGACCATCTACGCCGACGTGCCGGCGGGCCACGCCTACCACCGACACGTGGAGACGGCCGCAACGAGAGGTTACTGGCGGGGCGTCCCCGCGGTCGCTGGACGACCGGTCGCCCCCGATGCCCGGGGTAGCCGGGTCTTCGGTCCCGCGGAGGTGGTGAAGGTGAGCGAGTTCTGTGAGGTCATGAGCCGGGCCGGAGTGCCCGTGGGCGACGTTCCCCGGGAACTCGCGCCTCCGGCCGAGGCGGGGGTCGCCCGGGACGCCGTCACCCACGCCCAGGCCTTGGTCATGATGGCCGATGCGCTGTCGCGGGCGGAGGGTGGAGAGACCTGATCGAGCTAGCCGGAGGGATTTTCCGGGAGTACGATATCCGCGGGGTCGCCGGTCGGGAGCTGACGCCGGAGGCGACCCGCTACATCGCCCGGGCGTTCGCCGCCTGGCTGGACGAGCGCGGCCCCACGGGGGGCCCGACCGGTCGGGGTCGGGACCGGACGATGCTCCTGGCCCGGGACAACCGCCTGTCCTCGCCTGGATTGGCCGGAGGCGTGGCCCGGGGTTTCGCCGAGGCCGGGTGGAAGATCGTCGACGCGGGAGTGGTCCCGACCCCGGTCTTCTACTGGGCCCGGGTGCGCCAGGACATCGACGCCGGCGTTATGGTAACCGGTAGTCACAATGAAGCCATCTACAACGGCCTCAAGCTCGCCGCCGGTCCCGGGACCCTCTACGGCGAGGACATCCAGGCCATCGGCCGGCTGGCGAGGGCCATAGCGGCGGCGGAGCCCGGCGCCCCCCAGGGGCGCTGCGATGGCGCGGCGGGCCCGGAGGCTTGGTCCGCCGGACGCGTCGAGCCTCTGGCCGACTATGTCGCCGACGTCAGGGAGAAGATTGGGCCGCTGATCATGGCCGGCGGCGCCGACGGAGCCGGCGGCGACCGCCCCCTCCGGGTGGCCGTCGATTGCGGCAGCGGGACGGCCTCCCTCGTGGTTCCCGACCTCCTGGCCAAGCTCGGCTGTGAGGTCATTCCCCTCTACTGCGAACTTGACGGAACGTTCCCCGGGCACTGGCCGGACCCGGTCCGGCCCGAGAACCTCGTCGAATTGCGCGAGGCCGTCCGGCGCGGCCGGGCCGACGCCGGCGTGGCTTTCGACGGCGACGCCGACAGGCTTGGCGTCGTTGACGAGACCGGCGAGATTCTCTGGGGCGACATCATCATGATTCTTTTCTGGCGGGAAATCCTGGCCAAGCACCCCGGCGCGGCGGCCATCGTCGAGGTGAAGTGCTCACACGCCCTGGTCGAGGACATCCGACGCCACGGCGGCCATCCCTTTTTCTACCGCACCGGCCACTCCCTCATCAAGGCCAAGATGCGCGAGATGGGGGCCCTCTTCGCGGGCGAGATGAGCGGGCACATGTTCTTCGCCGACGAGTACTACGGGTTCGACGACGCCATCTACTCCGCAGCCAGGTTGCTCCGGATCGTGGCCCGGGCGGGGCGGCCCCTGTCGCAACTCCTGGCCGACCGCCCGCGCTACTGCTCCACCCCGGAGGTCCGCGTCGACTGCCCCGACCGGACGAAGTCCGGCGTGGTCGAGGCGGTGCGAGAGAGTTTCCGGGCGGCGGGTCTGGAGGTCGTGGACGTGGACGGGGCGCGCGTCATCTTCCCCGACGGCGGCTGGCTCCTCGTGCGGGCGTCGAACACGCAGCCGGCCCTGGTCGTGCGGTGCGAGGCGAGAACGCCCGAGCGGCTGGAGGAACTCAAGGCCGAAGTGTCGGCGGCCCTGGGGCGCCTCGCGAAGGAAGCGGGATTGACGCTGCCGGCCTGGTAGGCGCCCTCAGGGCTTCGCGGCCGCCGCGGCCAGCAGCTTCTCCACGGCGACGCCGGCTTCGGCCAAGGCTTCCTCGGGGCTCTTGATGCCGAGGAGAGCCATCTGGACCTCCCGCTGGATGGCCCTTTCGATGTCCGGCCAGGCCGGGTGCCTGGGCAGGCTCTCGGCGGTGAAGGCTATCTCGGCCGCCCGGGCGTAGAGCGGGTCGTCCCCGAACGGCTCGAGGTCCAGGGCCTGGCGGCGAGCGGGGAAGACCCGGGCGCCGCGGGCCAGCTCATACTGTGAAGCCGCGCTCGTCAGGTAGTTCGCCAGAGCGACGATCTGGCTGCGGCGATAAGCGTCACCCTGGCGAAAGACCACGAAACCGCCCGTTCCCCCGACCGAGACCGAGACGCCGCCAACGCCCGACGGATACTCCGCCACCCCGACGTTGGTGATCATGCCTTCCTGCGTCTTCAGGTAGTCGATGGCCCAGGCCGACCAGGGCTCGATGGCGATCTCCTGTTTGTCCTTCCTGGCGAAGAGGTCGAACAGACCGCGGACCGCCGAACTCCCGGTCGAGGGATGAGCGGCCTTGTCGACGTAGATGAGGTCGGTCAGCTTCTTCAGGGCGGAGACGCCTTGCGGGCTTCCGAGGGTGTACTGGGTCAGGTCATCGGACAGCGGGCGGGCGCCGTCCAGGTAGAGGAACGGCCAGACCTCGTAGTAGCCGGGGAGGATGTAGGTCCCGAAGCCGTAGACCTCGGTCTCGCCGTCCTTGTCGCGGTCGAAGGTCAGCTTCCGGCAGGCGCTCCGGAACTCCTCCCAGGTCCATTTGCCGTTGACCGGGACCGGCACGCCCCGCTCCGCGAAGAGGTCGAGGTTCAGGAGGAGGCTGTGCCCCGTCATGCTGGACGGGAACCCCCAGAGTTGGTCGCCGTACGTGTAGGCCGCGAGAGCTTGGGGCGAGATATCCTTGCGCTTGACGATGAAGTTGTCGACAGGTTCGAGCAGCCCGGCCTCCACCTCGGCCAGGGTGATACCTCCGGCGCTGATGTCCAACGGCGCGATGTCGGGGAACTGCCCGGCCTCCTTGGCCGAGTTGAGCAGCGCCCGGAGACTGGACCACTCGACCGGGACGAGGATGACTTCAGCCAGCGGGTGCTGCGCCTCGAACTCGGCTATCTTCCGTTGCATCCAGTGATAGCGGTTGCCCGACTCGTCCGGCCAGCGGGGCGCGTCCCAGAGGGTTATGGTGACGCCCGGCCGGGAGAGGCGGAGCGGGCACCCGACGATAGGCAGGAACCCGACCAGGACGACAAGGACAACGAGGCCCAGGGCGATGGCTTGGCCACGGCTTAGCTTTCCGAAGCGACCGAGCCAAAGCGGGAGGCGGATGCGGCGAAATAGGTTTTTCGACATGGACTGAATGCTTCAGCGTCCCAAGAGGAAAATCCTTGTCGCCGCCCCAGGACCCGAGGCCTACTTCCTCCCGGCCAAGACGTTGGTCAGCCACTGCGCGCACCGGTCGACCGGCTTGTCCCCCGTCAGTTTGCGCGGAGGCGGGTTCACCGGGCCGACCGCCACCGGAGTCTTGAGCTTGCCGGCGGGGTGGTCGGCGAGGCTCGCCCCGTTCAGGGCGCCGGCGGTGGCCTTGTCGGTGGTCCCGGTCCGGGGCAGGCCGACGGCCGCCTGGAACTGCTTGAGCGCGGCCTCGGTGGCCACGGCGAACACGCCGTCCTCCGGGCCGGCCTTGTAGCCGAGCTGGTTCAGCCGTATCTGGAGACAGATGACATCGGAGCCCAGCGAGCCCCGGCGGAAGACCCAGTCGCTGGAGAGCGGGAAGAAATCGGGTTCCTCGGGCGGTGACATGCCCGGGATGACTTCGTCGGGAGCCACGCCGACCCCGTCGAGCTTATGACCGAGGCCGGTGGACCAGGTGGCCGTCGTGATCTTGACGCCGGCCCCCGAACTCAGCGAGTACAATGATTGAACGCAGCCCTTGCCGTAGGTCTTCTCTCCGAAAACCCGGGCCACGCCCCACTCCTGGAGGGAGGCGGCAAAAATCTCGGCGGCGCTGGCCGTGTTGCGGTTCACCAGCACGGCGACCGGGTAGGGGAAGGTGCCGTCGTTCTTGTAGGGGATGCCCGCCAAGGGGGCGTAACCCTCGCTCTCCCCGACCTTGTAGATATCCGTGCGCCACGTCCATTCCACGCGCAAGAACGGGTACTTCTCCGGTAGGAAGGGCTCGATCGCGCCGGCGCAGCTCGTGAGCAACCCCCCGGGGTTGTCGCGCAGGTCGATGATCAGACCCTTCATGCCGACCCTCACCAGCTTGAGGAGGGCTTCGTCCATCTCCTGGTCGGTGTCCTCGTCGAAGCTGGTGACCCGGATGTAGCCGGTCTGGGCGTCGAGCATCTCCGATTCCACCGTGACCATCTTGATGAGTTCCCGGGCTAGAGTGAAGGTCAGCGGCTCCGCCCGGCCCGGCCGTCGGACGGTCAGGACCACCTGGGTTCCGGGCTCGCCCCGGATGGAGGAAGCGGCCTCCAGGCCCTGGCCCTTGATGTCCGTGCCGTCAACGGCCGTGATGACGTCCCCGGGAAGCATCCCCGCCTTGTCGGCCGGCATCCCGGGGATGACGGCGATGACTTTGAGGTACCGCTCGTCGGTCTCCCCGATTTCGACCCCGATACCGCCAAATGACCCGGAAACGCTCGAGATGAACGCATCCATGGCCTCGGGTGTGTAGTAGGAGGCGTAGTAGTCGCGCAGACCGCTGACCATGCCCCGGATGGCGTTCTCGGCGACCTGGGCCGGGTCGGGCGTCTGGACGCTGTTGAAGGTGATGAGCGAGAAGGCTTCGGCGATGAGGGCGCCGAGGCCCGCGGCTGAACCAGTGGACGCATCCGCCCCGGTCTCGCCCGCGGCCCGGACCGGAACCGGCGTGAAGGCCGGAAGGACTCCGGCGACGATGAGAGTGATGAGAACGAACCCGACAACCAGGGCTCGCCGAAGGGTCTTCGGGCGCTCGGGCGGTTTCAAGGTGGGCCATCCCCTTTTCCTTGGCGCTGTCTTGGCTTGGCGTCGCCTGTCGCCAATTCTCTGTCTGGCAGAGCCATCCTGCCGTGTTACCTAGCCCTCGGAAGAAGGGGGGCGCCGGAAGGGGCGCCCCAAGGAGAACCTGCGCATCAGGCGGTATGTCTATTGGCGATATTTCCTGACCATAGATGCATTGTCCTGTTAGTGGCAGGGGTAATCCGGCCGCGCCAGCGATGGAAAAGCTGCGCCGGTTAGCCAATCGGCAAAGGGGATGGCCGCTCCGGCGTCCTCGGACCGGCTACGCCTCGCCGTCGGCGCCCCAGTGGGCCTCCTCGCCGAGGAGGAGGACCTTGGCCGTCAGGAGGAGGATGCGAAGATCCAGGAGGAGGGAGTAGCGTTTCGTGTAGAGCAGGTCGTAGCGCAGCTTCTCGTGGGCCGGCATGTCGTAGCGGCCGGCCAGTTGGGCCAGGCCCGTGAGGCCCGGTCTAAGGAGTTGCCGCTGCTCGTAGTACGGAACGGCCTTGGCGAACTCGCGCGCGAACTCCGGGCGCTCGGGGCGGGGTCCGACGACGGACATCGACCCGGCCAGCACGTTGAGCATCTGGGGGAGTTCATCCAGGCGGTACCGCCGGAGGAAGCGGCCCACGGGGGTCACTCTCGGGTCGTCCCGTTGGGACAACACCGGGCCGGTGGCGTCCTCCGCGTCATGACGCATGGTGCGAAACTTCCAGAGGGCGTAAGGCCGTCCCCGGGCGCCGACGCGCGTCTGGCGATAGAAGACCGGCCCGGGTGACGACAGGAGCACGGCCAGGGCCAGGAAAGGGTAGAAGGGCAGCGTTAGAGCGAGGCCCGCGAGGGCGCCGGTGATGTCCGCGGCCCGTTTGACCCAGGCCAGGCGCGGCGGGATGCCGGCCGGCCCCACCTGCAGGACCAGCGTGTCGTCGATTTGGTCCATCCGCGTGTCGAGAACAAGAAGGTCTCGATAGCCTGGAACGAGGAGGACCCGAGTCGGCGTCACGGAGGCCGCGGCGATGACCCGGGCCTTGTCATCGGGCGCTGTCGAGGGAGTAATGAGGATGAGGTCCGGGCAGGTCTCCTTTCCGCCCAGCAGCGAGGGCAGCGCGTCCATGAAGAAAGTGGGAATGGGTCCGGTTCTCCCGGCAACGGGCGTCCCGACCCCGACGGCAACCTCCCCCGCCGCGGCGACATCTCCCCACCTGAGCACCTGGTCCTTGGCCTCCGGCCCGGCGACGACGGCCGTCACCTCGAGAGCCGGCCGGCCGCGCCCGCCATCGATCTTGCCCACGTATTCCAGGGCCTCCGACAGCGGACCGACGACGATCGTCCGCTCGAGGCCCCAGACGCGGCGGGCCGCCTGCCAAACCAGGCTCCGCCAGAGCAGCAGCAGGACCAGGTCCAGAACCCAGGCCAGAGCAAGGACGGTCCGGGGTAGGGCGAGGGCGCGCACCAGGAAGCTGAGGCCCGTGCCGGCCCCGACGAAAAGGGCCAGAGCCACGATAAGACCTGACGCCGTGCTCCTCCAGGATTGGGGCCGGAGGTCGTAGAGCCCGTAGACCAGGAAGAAGACGATGGCGATCACCGTGAGCCCGGGCGCCGCGGCCAGGTAGGCCTGAAAGTTCTCCTCCGGGAAGCCGCCGAAGCGCAGGATGAACGCGCCGAGGAACCCGAGGTGGAGGAGGACGATGTCCCCGGCGGCCACGCCGAGGGTAAAGAGGCCCACCCACTTCCTAGCCATGCCGTCCCCTCCGTTCGAGCGCCGTCGCGTAGGCCTGGCAGGTACCGTCGAGCATGGCCGAGAGCGAGTAGTCCTCGGCCCGGCGTCGGGCGGCCTCGCCGATGCCGGCCGCGTACTCCGGGTCGCGGGCCAGGGCCAGGATGGCCTGGGCCGCGGCGGCCACGTCACCCGGAGCGACAAGGAAGCCGGTCCGGCCGTCCTCGATGACTTCCGGGATGCCCCCCACCGCGGTGGCCAGGACCGGGCAACCGGCGGTCATGGCTTCGAGGAGCACATAGGGCAAGCCTTCTTGCCGCGACATCAGGAGCAAGGCATCAAGGCCGGCCAGAATCTGGAGCACGTCCTCCGGCGGCGCCCATCCGTAGAAGTGTACTCCGGAGAGATGCCGGCGCGCCACGCCGCGGCGGAAGACCTCGAGAAGAGGCCCGTCCCCGTAGACGTGCAGCTCAATCTCGGCCTCCGCCCCCGCCAGCCGCCGGGCCTCCGCGAAAGCGGCCACGGCCATCAGAAAGCCCTTCTCCGGCGTCAGCCGACCGACAAAACCGAGGCGCACGGGACGGGGCGCGGCGGACGGCCGCGCGGCAGGCAGCCGACCGGAGGGCGGTCCGGACGCCGCGGGCACTGGCGGGGCCGGGGACTCCGGCGCCGGCGGCGCGATGCCGTTGGCGACCACCGCTACCCGGCGTCCCCAAGACCCGAACCTACGGGCGGTGTCCCTGGACACGGCAATGGTCGCGTCGTCCAGGACAGTGGTGACGCGATACACGGCCTGGTACAGCCGGCGCAGTCGCAGCCGACCCGGTATCCAGCCGTGGGCCGTCGTGACAATGGCCGGGCGGCGGCCACCCGGCGCCGGGGCGGGCCCTCGGCCGGTGCCGGTCGCCCTCCACCAGGCCACGACGGGCCGGCCGAGCAGGGTGGCGCGCGGGCCGTGGAGGTGGACGATGTCGGGACGGAAGGAGCCGATGGCGCCGGCAAGGACCCTGACCAGCCGTGTCGTCGACCTCAGATGCGGGACCTCAAACCGGGCGACCTCGGACGGCAGCCGGTCACCGAGACCGTTAGAGGCGGTGTAGGCGCAACCTACCCGGTAGCCCCGCCGGACAAGCCCGCCCGCGAGGTCGGCAACGTGGCGCTCGGCGCCGCCGAAGCTGGGGTTGAAGTCCACGAGCAAGACGGACATGGCTTTCGCCGCGCCGGCACCCACCACGGCTACACCTTCCCCATCACGGCCCGCAGTTCCCGGGCCTTCTCGTCCGCGCCGGGTAGGCCGACCCGGGCCTCCTCAAGGTACATCCTGGCCTGGGCGGCATCACCCCGGGCTTCAGCCACCAGGGAAAGCCAGAGGGCGGCCTCGGCGTGACGCGTCACCGCTTGTTCGTCCGTCTCCCGGTCCACCCGCGAAGCCGGCTGCGCCCGGGCGTGCTCCAGCAGGCGCCGGGCCTCGTCCAGCCGGCCGAGGAGGGTCGCGGCCTGGCCGCAGCGCAGAGCCAGCGGCGCCGTGAGCGAAGGGAGGCCGTGCCCGGGCGGAGTGTCGGAGGGGACCTTGGCCGCCTGGGTCTCAAGCAGCCCAAGCGTTGAGTAGGAAGCCTCGAACTTGACCCTGGCCCCCGAAGTGTCCCCGTCCGTCAGGAGCGCCCGGCCAAGGACGAGGTAGAAGTTGGCCCGCCGCTCGTACTGGGAGGCGTCATTCGGTTGCAATTCCAATGATTTGAGAATCTCACGTTCAGCGATGTCGTAGACCCCATACCGCATGGCGAGAACGCCGTAGCGCGCGTGGACAGCGGGGCTGCGAGGGTCGAGAACCGCGGCCCGGGCCAGTTGCTCCATGGCCTCGTCGCGAAACTCGACCCGGCCCGTGGTGCCGTAGAGCCGCTCGGCGAGGATGGCCCGGTTCGTCCGGAGCTCGGGCGACCAGGGGTCGAGGCGACAAGCCCGCTCGAAAAGAGCGTGGGCCTGCGTGGGCCACTTCACCGCCAGACGCATGGCCTGGGTGCCCAGGCGCCAGGCGCCGAACAGGCTCACCGACACGAGCGACAGGAGCAGGGCCAGGACCAGAACGGCCAGCCTCGGCACCAGGACGCCTTCGGCCGAGGCCCGGCCAACCTTGGCCACGGTCGCCTTGCCGGCGCCCGTGGGGACCGCCCCCGCGACGGGAACCCCGGCGAGGTAGAGACCGTCCAGCGCGCCGAGGGTCATCCACAGGAAGATACCCACCGAACCGAGGGCGAGGTTGAAGTCAAGAACGCTGTGCAGGAGGAGCATGGCCGCCGCGCCGGCCAAGACCGCCGGCACCCCCGAAGCGGCGGCGCGCCGGGCGGTCCGCCACACGGCCCAGGCCGAGGCGGCAAGAAGGGCGAGGAAGGCCGCCAGCCCGACGCTGCCCGTCTCCACGCCTATCTCCAGAAAGTCGTTGTGGACCTCCCGGGTCGCGTACCCGTAGCCCTGGTACTGGAAGTAGACCGAGGCCCAGCCCCCGCCGCCCACGCCCAGCACCGGATGGTCCCCGATGATGTCCAGGGCGTCGCGGCTCCAGATGATGCGCTCGGCCGCCGACTGGTCGGAAAGGCTGAACCCCTTGATGCGGCTGACGAGAAAGTCGGGGAGAGAGCCGGACACGACCAGGAACCCGGCCAGGACCACCGTCGCGGCGACCCCACCGATGACCCACCGCCTCTGCGCCCGGGTTGGGAGAGCCACGAACCAGCGACCCGCCCAGGCGAGGCCGACAGCCAGCGCCAGTCCGGCGGCCAGGATGAAGGCGCCGGGGGAAGGCTGGCCGAGATAGCGGGCCAGGAAGGCCGACACCGCAACGGCGCCGAGCCCTCCCAGCACGAGATCCCCCAGGGCGCCGAGGCGCCGGCCTGCGGGCCAGAGCCAAATCGTCAACCCGAGGGCGAACGGGAAGACGAGCCAGGCGCCCCGGGACATGCTCAGGATGAAAGCGACCAGGAGGACCCACTGGCCCACGCCCGTGAGGGCGGAGACCAGGCGACTCGCGAAGACCGAACGGCGGCCGTTCGACACGGTCGCGCCGGACCAGCGCCATCTGACGGCCAGCCCGAGCAGGAAGGCGGCCCCCACCAGAGAGCCGGCCGAGTTTGGGTAGCCGAGGAAGGTAAAGAGCCGCGACCCGTCGCTGACGTCGTACGGCAAGAGGCCGACCGCGGCGACCAGGCTGAGGAAGGCGAAGAGCGCGACGGCCGCCCAGAGAGCGAGGACCACGCTGCCGGCGTCGCCAAGAGCGACCGCGCGCGGCAGCGTTGCGGCGCCGCGAGGTCCCCCGGCTGGGTCGCGCGAGCCCCCGGGGCGCCGGTTCGCCGTCTCGGCCGAGCGGACTAGTTCGGAGGTAGCCAGAAAGGCCTGGGAGTAGAGGCCGAATTTGACAACTTCCTGAATGGCCTGGCGCGGGGCCACGGCCACGAAGAGTGAGGCCACGTAGGCAAGCCAGAGCGCCGCCACGGCCGCCCGGGCCGGGGTGAGCGGCAGGACGGTCTTCTCCCGCAAGCCCAACAGGAAGACCAGCCCGACAGCCCCTGCCGCCTGCCAGAGTCCCAGGAACTGACCCCAGTCGCCGTAGAGCCCGCCGGCGAACGGGGGCCAGAGAGCGAGCAGAGCCAGGGTAACGAGGGCGGCAATCCGGAGGCGGTGCGGCGCGGTTCCCGGTGAGCGGGTCGCGCGGCGTCCCGAACGGACCACGGCAGGCACCTCCTCCTGGCGGTGCCCGGGCTTTCGCCGCTAGGTGGCAGCTTCCTTGTCACGGTCTCCCTTGTTGCGTAGCTGGGCAGATAGCTGGGAGGAGAGACTCCCGGCGGTATGGAATTCCGAAACCGTAAAGTCGTCAGGTCAAACTGTCCGACCGGAGGGACCAATCGTGGCCCCGGCCCAGTGTATCCATCGGTTCGTCTTGGAGCAAGCGAAGCGGACCCCCCAGGCCCCGGCTATCGGCGCGCCTGGCCGGATTCCCTTGGACTACCTAGGCCTGTCACGGCAGGTCGGGGAGACGGTGGAACGGCTCAACGGCTTGGGCCTCGGGCGGGGAGATCGGGTGGCCCTCCTTGTCCCCAACGGGCCGGAGGCGGCCGTGGCCTTTGTCGCCATTGCCGCCGCCGCGACGTGCGCCCCCCTCAACCCCGACCTCTCGGTCCGCGACCTCGAGTTCAACCTCTCCAGCCTGAAGCCCAAAGCCCTGATCGTGGCGGCCGGAATGGAGACGCCCGCCAGGAACGTCGCCCGGTCGCTGGGCCTCGCCGTCCTAGAACTCTCGCCGCTGGATGAGGCCGGAGCGGGGCTCTTTGAGCTCGGCGACCCGAGCGGCGCACCGCGGGTCCGCCTGCGCTCACCCGTCCTCGCCGGGCCGGCCGAACCGGACGACCTGGCCCTCGTCCTTCACACCTCGGGCACGACCTCACGGCCCAAAGTGGTTCCGTTGACCCACGCCAACCTGGTCGTGTCCGCTGAAAACATCCGCAAGTCACTGGGTCTTGCCGCGGCTGACCGCTGTCTGAACGTCATGCCCCTCTTCCATGTGCACGGCTTGGTCGGCGCGACGCTCTCCTCTCTGGTGGCGGGCGCGAGCGTCTTTTGCGCGCCGGGGTTCGCCGCCGCGCGGTTTCCCGACTGGCTGGATACGTTTGAGCCCACGTGGTACACGGCCGTACCCGCCATCCACCAGGTCATCCTGGGCTTGGCCCCGGGGCGCCTGACCCGCTCGGGCTCGTTGCGCTTTGTTCGCTCCTGTTCGTCACCCCTGTCGCCGACGACCATGGCCGAGCTCGAGACCCTGTTCGGCGCCCCGGTCATCGAGGCCTACGGCATGACCGAGGCCGCGCACCAGGTGACCACCAATCCGCTCCCCCCGGGCAAGCGCAAACCTGGCTCCGTGGGGCTGCCGGCCGGGCCGGAAGTGGCCATCCTCGACGAGGACGGCCGGCCGGTCCCGTCCGGCCGCTCCGGCGAGATATGCCTTCGCGGGGCCAACGTGATGCGGGGCTACGAGGCCAACCCGGAAGCCAACGCCAAGGCCTTCACCCGGGGCTGGTTCCGAACCGGAGACCAGGGCCGTCTCGACGAGGAGGGCTACCTGCGGATCACCGGCCGGCTCAAGGAGATCATCAACCGCGGCGGCGAGAAGATCTCGCCCCGCGAAGTGGACGAGGTTCTCCTCGACCACCCGGCCGTGGGGCAAGCGGTAGCCTTCGCCTTTCCGTCACCAAGGCTTGGCGAGGAGGTGGCGGCGGCGGTGGTCCTTCGCCAGGGCCGCTCCGCCACGGAGGGAGACTTGAAGACCTACGCCGCCGGGCGGCTCTCCCACTTCAAGGTGCCGCGGCGGATCTACCTCGTAGCCGAGATTCCCAAGGGGCCGACGGGTAAGGTCCAGCGGGTGGGTCTGGCCCAAAGACTCGGGGAACTCGGGCTGGCGACCATTGGGAGGTCTGGGGACGGTTCCAGAACCACCCACGTTCCCCCCCAAACGCCGGTGGAAAAGACGCTGGCCGCCATCTGGACCGAGGTCCTCGGTGTCGACCAGGTGGGGACAAACGACGATTTTCTTGATGATCTTGGCGGGGACTCCTTGGCCGCCACGGTCATCATGGCCGCCGTGGCCAGTGTCTTCAAGGTTGACCTGCCGGCCTCGGTCTTCCTTGATTCCCGTACGGTGGCCCAACTGGCGGCGGCGGTGGCCCAGGCTCTGGCCCAGGACCAGGCGGAGTCGCGGGCTTCCCGCAGTCTCACCACTATCGTGACCCTCAATCCCGGCGGGTCGAAGCCTCCGCTCTTCCTGACTCACGACCCAACCGGGAACGTGCTCTTCCTGCGTGACTTCGCCCGCCGACTAGGGGAAGACCAGCCCGTTTACGGCCTGCAGCCGCCGGGCCTGGATGGGCAGGAGAGCCCTCTCGACCGGCTGGAGCCCATGGCGGCGCGTTATGTCACCGAGCTACGAGTTGTCCAACCCCGGGGACCCTATTTCCTCGGGGGCTATTGCTCCGGAGCGGTCGTGGCCTACGAGGTAGCCCGGCAACTCATGGGGCAGGGTGAGCGGGTGGCCCTACTGGCCATGGTTGAGCCGGTCCCTCCGGAACGCTCGCACCGCAACTGCCCCCTCGGGTGGCTGTTCGAGCGGACCGTCCAGCGTCTGGACTTCCACCTAAGCAACCTCTGGATTCTCTCCTCTCGCGCGAGGTTGGCCTACATCAGGGAGCGCCTGGGAGTCCGGAAGGCCAGGGTCGCTGGTCGCGCCCCGAAGTCCCAGGCCGCCGTGGAGGCCGCGCTGAGGCGCGCTTTGGAGACCTACGTGCCGCCGGGGTACCCCGGGCGAGTGACCCTCTTCCGTTCGGCCCGCCGGCGGCTCGGATGGGCCCGCGGCCACGATTACGGCTGGGGCGACCGGGTCGCCAAAGGGATTGAGGTCCACGTGGTGCCGGGCACTCATTGGTCCATAGTCAACGGCCCTCAGGCCGGTCTCCTCGCGGGGGAGTTGCGGGCCTGCCTGGACAGGCTGGCGTCGAGTTCGGCGCCTGGCTAGGGCTGGCGTGGCCACGGCTGGGTCCTCCTAGTACCCCGGGCTCTTGCGTCTAGCCGCCAGGACGCCTCCTACCTGCGTCTCCCACGTGTACTGCTCCCCCACAATTCGCCAGGCAGCCACGGCCAGGCGGGTCCGCTCCTCGGGGTGGTCCAGGAGGAAACCTAGGCTTGAGGCCATGGCCTCGGCGTTCCCGAGCGTGAAGTAGGCCAAAGCGTCGTCACCCCACATCTGACGGAGGGTAGGCAGGTCGGGAGCCACGGCCGGGATGCCCCGGGCCGCATACTCGATCAGTTTCATGGGCGCGCCCCATGGGTTACTGTGGGGGAGGACGGCAATGTCGAAGGTGTCGATCAGGCGTAGGGCCTCGGGGTGCGGGACCGGACCCACAAGCTCAACCACGCCAGCCAGGCCGCGGGCCTCAATCAGGGCGACAAGCCGTTCCGTGTCCCAGCCCCTACCGACAATCCGGACCCTAACCGGATGACCCGATCGCCTCAGGCGCGTAGCCGCGTCAATCAAGGGATCCACGCCATGGAAGAGCTGCATACTCCCAACGAAGCCGAGCACCTGGGGCTGCTCCGTCCCTACTGGGGCCGCCACCATCTCGTCTGGAAACACCCCGTTTCTCATCAAGATAGTGCGGGATTGCGGAATCCCCAGCTTGGCGAAGTGCCTCCGGCTGGACTCGGAACCCAGCACGACAACGTCCGCGGCAACCCCGAGGCGGCGCATCGCCCGGCGGTGCAGGCCCAGAATCAGTCTATCCCCCTGATAAGCCCTCTCTTCGGCAAATGGCGCATCCATGTGAGCCACTAGGGGACACCGAAAGAGGCGGGCCAACCACCTACCGGCGGGTCCGTAAGGGGTCACTCGCTCGAAGACACGTATCGGGTCGGAAACGTGCGGCCGCGAGAAGGGCCTTCAAGAACACCGCAAGGTTCAGCACAAAGACGAGCCCCTCTCGGGCCCACCAGGGAAGGCCCCGAGCGAAGGACCTCGCGCGCCCGTCCTGATTGCCGAACGCGTACGGCCGAATCGGGATTCCCCCGACCAACTCCACCTTGTGCCCGAGTCTTCGCATGGCCTCAGCGAGAGCCAAGACCTGGACGGAGTCGCCTCCCCGGCCGGTTAGCGTATAGAGCATACGGCGCGTGGGCAAGCGTCTTGTCTCTCCCATCAGATTGGGCGGTAGGACTGCCAGCATGCGGTTTCGATGCCAAATGGTCTTATCCTGGCTGCCGCCCCCCCCCACAGCGGCGGGGGCCCCCTAGAGGAGGCCCCCCGTTGGTTGCCGTCCGGCGTTACCGGACCCATTACCCTTCGTTCCTCACCTGTCGTCCCTGACGATGAGGCTCCACTCCGTCCCGCCGTAGGCCAGGACATGGTCGTCCACGGCCAGGCCGGCAAGACCGATGTAGGTGTAGATTGGGCTGCCGGCCGTTCCAGTGATCCTGTAGACGGCGAGCGGCGGATCGGGGCAGAAACGGTGGGCGCTGCCGTCCCAGAGGGTGCAGCTCTCGGCCCCGACGGCCTTGACCTCGCAGGCCCACGTAGGCGTTCGGTCGGTGATAGCGACGAGCTGGCCGTTCGCCCCATTCACCGTGAGCTTGGCGAAGTCGCCCACCCAGCCGCTGAGGTCGCCGAGACCGGTCGGAAGCGCTGCGGCGTTGTACTCGTACCTCGTGCTCACCCCTCGGTTGTCAACGATGAGGTAGGTGTGGAAATACCCGGAGCCACTCTCGGTGCTGTGGCCCGTCACGAAAACGACGGGACTCGGGTCGGTGAAGCTGATGTCCACGAAGAGGTCACCCTCCTCGTCGAGACCGTACTTGTGGTTTGTCCCGATGGTCGGGGGGACAACGTGGGCCGGGTTGCTGTCGTAGGTCCTCGTCTGCCCGCCCACGGTCATGATGACCGTGTAGCGCGGGCCCGGGAAGGTGGTCCCCGTCCCGACGACCGTTCCCTGAAGCGCCTGCCGCGTGGCCGAGACGGCGATGACCCCGTTGTGGTCCGGGTGACCCGGGTCGTAGCCGCGGGCCCCGTAGGTGGCCCCCTTCAGGACGTCGTGCTTGGCCAGTTCGTCGCGGCCCGACAGGTGCCCGTTGATGGAGACGCGGGCCGTGCTCGGGATTTGGACGGTGAGGCCCTCGTCCAGGTGCCAGTCGCCATGATCGTAGTCCTGGTAGTAGAACGGCGACTCGGCCGGGAAGGTGACCTGGGTGTCGGCGGTGGTGGTCGACTTATGGAAGGCGGCAACGTAGTCCCAGGCCGGCTCGTAGACCCCGTCGGGGCCGCTGTCGATGGGCACGAACTTGGTCACCAGGTCCCAGCGCAGGGCGTAGGTCACCACGGCGAGGCCGTTCTCATCCGTGTTGATGATGAGCTCGTCGCCCGGGGCGAGGTCCTCCTCATCGAGGAGCTCATCCCAGTTGTTGAGGACGACCCGGACCGGGTCGTGGTAGGGCACGTGCCGGCCGTCGGCCAGGTCAAGCCAGGTGTTGCCCGCCGTGTCGTGCTCCAGGGCCTTGAAGACCCCGGTCACGACGTTGCCGGTGACCTTCTGGAGGAACACGGTCTTGCCGTCGCGGTCGAGGACGGCCAGGACGTTCATCCCCAGGAGTTCCTCGTAGGCGCGGGCGCCGACGAGGTGGACCGGGTTCGCCAGGCTGAGGACGTGGCCGGCGGAGCCGCCCCCGTCGAGCGTGACGGTGGCGGCGGTCTTGCTGTACCCGGTGAGGAGACCCCGGAAGAGGCGATGGTCGTTCTCCAGGATGGGGGCGCCCACCACCGGTTGGCCGTGTTGGTCGACCGGGTGCACCTGCATCGTGGCGAAGAGCATGCGGGCCATGTCGCCGCGGGTGCAGGGGAGCCCGGGGTAGATGGTCTCCAGGTCACCCGTGAAGCCCTCGTCCACCCCGTAGAAGAAGTAGTTGTAGGGCCACGCCCCCGGCGGCACCTGGGCCTTGTGGCCCGGGACGGAGCGGATGAGCATGGCGATGGCTTCGGAGTAGACCACCGGGCTGTCGGCGCGGAAGGTCCCATCGGGGTTCCCGCTGACCACGCCCATGTAGTAGGCGCAGTTCACATACCCCCAGGCCCACGTCGGGACGGTGTCGGTGAAGGTGGGCTTCAGGCCCATCAGGCCCTGGGCCGTCGCTCCGCGCCCGGTGGCCAGGACCACGACCTTGCAGAACTGGGCCCGGGTCAGCGGGTCGTCCGGACGGACGGCGCCGCCGAGCCCGGACTCGCCGGTGAAGACGCCGAGAGCGCCCATGAGGGTGAGCTCGGCCTCGGCCTGGTGCCCGGCGATGTCGGAGAAGGCCGGGGGCGCGATGTCGCCGGCCGCGCCGAAGGCGGTCGTCCCGAACCCGACCACCAGGGTGATGGCGAGGGCGGCGAAAAGAAGCTTACGCACTGTGTTTCACTCCTTTCGGGTGGGGCCGCTGGTTAGCGGCCTAGGCCAGCTTATGGGTTGGGAAAGCATTCTAACCCTGGGAAAGGCTTGTGCGGTTAGCTAGCTGGCGAAGTGGACGGCAGCGTGGATGGACGGGTGCAAGGACGGCCAGGGCGGCCTCCCTGAGGAGGCCGCCCCGTATCTCCGTGGCTGCTAGCCTATCGCCGGCCCGACGACTCGGGTCGGGCGCCCATGCCTGTCTAGGGCTGCGCCCCCGCGATGGCGCTGGTGAGGCCGAAGCGCAGGGACGGGATCTCGACCAGGGTCACCGGGTGGTAGATGAAGGAGTAGATACGGAAGGAGTAGCGGACCCCGGCGGTCATCGTGAAGCCCACCCCCGCGCCGTCCCCGGCCGTGACC